>Ga0075154_10000047_pt1 | contig 85650 bp, 70 predicted proteins | sample JI71714BDNA_FD_70965 | JGI IMG/M metagenome (GOLD analysis project Ga0075154, IMG submission 70965) | Wastewater effluent complex algal communities from Wisconsin, to seasonally profile nutrient transformation and Carbon sequestration -... | ecosystem: Engineered > WWTP > Effluent > Algae... | reverse complement strand
CGGCGGCTGGGCAAAGGCACAAGCCGAGCATTTCGCCGAGGGCGCGACTTTCGATCAGATCTTCCAGCCCGCCCGATGAGCCACGCAGGCACCCCGTTGGCGATCGCCGCACCGTCGCCCCCCGCGCCCCCGCGCCGCTGGCGCGATCCGCTGCCGGGCTTCGGCCTGACGCTGGGCTGGACGCTGACCTGGCTCGGCCTGATCGTGCTGCTGCCGCTGGCGGCGCTGGTGATGCGCGCCAGCGGGCTCGGCTGGAGCGGCTGGACGGCCATCCTCACCAGCGAACGGGTGCAGCACGCGCTGTGGGTCAGCTTCGGCAGCGCGCTGGTCGCCGCGACCGTGGCGACGCTGATCGGCGCGCTGATCGCCTGGGTGCTGGTGCGATACCGCTTCCCCGGACGCCGGCTGCTGGATGCGATGGTCGACCTGCCCTTCGCGCTGCCGACCGCGGTCGCCGGCATCGCCCTGACCGCGCTGTATTCCGGCCAGGGCTGGGTCGGCCAGTACCTCGAAGCCGCCGGCATCCAGGTCGCGCAGGCGCCGGCCGGCATCGTGCTGGCGCTGATCTTCATCGGCCTGCCCTTCACCGTCCGCACCGTGCAGCCGCTGCTGGAAACCGCCACCCGCGACCTCGAAGAAGCCGCCGCCACGCTGGGCGCCTCGCGGCTGACCATCCTGCGCCGCATCGTGCTGCCGCCGCTGCTGCCTGCGCTCCTGACCGGCTTCAGCCTCGCCTTCGCGCGTGGCGTCGGCGAGTACGGCTCGGTGATCTTCATCGCCGGCAACATCCCGTTCGTCTCGGAAATCGCGCCGCTGCTGGTGGTCATCAAGCTGGAGGAGTTCGACTACGCCGGCGCCACCGGCGTCGCGGTCCTGATGCTGGTGATCAGCTTCGTGCTGTTGCTGCTGATTTCCACCCTGCAGAAATGGCTCAGCCGATGAGCAACGGGACACCGTCGACAACCGCCGATCCGGCGCTGACCGAACCCGCGTGGGTGCGCTGGCTGCTGATCGGCCTCGCGGTGCTGGCGATGGCAGCACTGGTGGCGCTGCCGCTGGTGGTGGTGCTGGTCGAGGCCTTCGTGCAGGGCTGGGAGGCCTACGTCGCCGCCCTGCGCGAACCGGACACCCTCGCCGCGATCCGCCTGACCCTGATCGTGGCGCTGATCACCGTGCCGCTGAATGCGCTGTTCGGGATCGCCGCCGCCTGGCTGCTGACCCGCTACGAGTTCCGCGGCAAGCAGCTGCTGCTGGCGCTGATCGACCTGCCCTTCGCGGTCTCGCCGGTGGTCGCCGGACTGGTGTTCGTGCTGCTGTTCGGCGCGCAGGGCTGGTTCGGGCCATGGCTGGCCGAGCACGACATCCAGATCATCTTCGCGCTGCCCGGCATCGTGCTCGCCACCGTGTTCATCACCTTCCCCTTCGTCGCCCGCGAGCTGATCCCGCTGATGGCCAGTCAGGGCCGCGAGGAAGAAGAGGCCGCGGCCTCGCTCGGCGCCAGCGGCTGGACGATGTTCTGGCGGGTGACGCTGCCGAACATCCGCTGGGCGCTGCTGTACGGCGTGCTGCTCTGCAACGCGCGCGCGATGGGCGAGTTCGGCGCCGTGTCGGTGGTGTCCGGGCACATCCGCGGCCTGACCAACACGCTGCCGCTGCAGGTCGAGATCCTGCACAGCGAGTTCAACTTCGCCGCCGCCTTTGCGGTGGCCTCGCTGCTGACCCTGCTGGCGCTGCTGACCCTGGTGCTGAAGGTCTGGCTGGAATCGCGCCACGGCGACGCCCTCGCCCACGGCCACGGCCGCCACTGATCCCCTGCTTGCGAGAACCCGCATGGAAATCCGCATCGAAGCCCTGCGCAAGCGCTACGCCAGCTTCATCGCACTGCACGACGTCGACCTGACGATCAAGAGCGGCGAGCTGATCGCCCTGCTCGGCCCCTCCGGCTCCGGCAAGACCACGCTGCTGCGCGCGCTGGCCGGGCTGGTCCCGGTCGATGACGGCCGCATCCTGTTCGACCGCCGCGACGCCACCGCGCTCAGCCTGCGCGAACGCCGGGTCGGCTTCGTGTTCCAGCACTACGCGCTGTTCAAGCACCTCGACGTGTTCGAGAACGTGGCCTTCGGGCTGCGCTCGCGGCCGCGCCGGGACCGCCCGTCCGAGGCCGAGATCGGCCGCCGCGTGCAGGTGCTGCTGGAACGCGTGCAGCTCGCCGAACTGGCCCGACGCCTACCGGAGCAGCTCTCCGGCGGCCAGCGCCAGCGGGTCGCGCTGGCCCGCGCGATGGCCATCGACCCGACCGTGCTGCTGCTCGACGAGCCCTTCGGCGCGCTGGACGCCAAGGTCCGCGTCGAGTTGCGCCGCTGGCTGCGGCAGATCCACGACGACACCGGCTACACCACCGTGTTCGTCACCCACGATCAGGAAGAAGCGCTGGAACTGGCCGACCGCGTCGTGGTGCTGAATCAGGGACGCATCGAACAGGTCGGCACCCCGGACGAGGTCTACCAGCGGCCCGCCACGCCCTTCGTCTTCGACTTCATCGGCCGCGGCGTGCAACTCAGCGGCCAGGCGCAGACCGGCCACTTCCAGATCGACGGCAGCAGCCTGCGCCTGCCGCTGCCGCAGGGCTGCCGCGTCGACGGCCCGGCGCTGCTGTCGGTGCGCCCGCACCAGCTGCAGATCGTCGCCGCCGACCACGGCCTGCGCGGCCGGGTCAAGCAGCAGCGCACCCTCGCCGGACGCACCACGCTGGAGGTGCAGCTTGAAACCCAGAACCTGCTGGTCGAGGTCGACCTCGACGCCAGCCAGCCCGCCCCGGCGCCCGGCGCCCTGCTCGGCCTGCAACCGCGGGCCACCACCGTGTTCGGTCGCGCCGGCGTCTGAGCTGCGGGCGTTATCCTGCGGCCGTCCGGATCCGGAGTTCGACCATGGCCGCCCCCGCCCGCCGCCGCGAATCCTTCTGCTACGCCGATCTGCTCCGCTGGCCCGAGGGCGAGCGCTGGGAGCTGATCGACGGCCACGCCTACGCGATGACCGCACCGAACTGGGCGCATCAGAGCGTGGTCTTCGAGTTGGGTGCGCAGTTGCGAAACCAGCTGGTCGGCAAGCCGTGTCAGGCTCGCAGCGGTCCGGTCGGTGTCCGCCTGCCGGTCGCCGGCGAAGCCGATGCCGATGTCCGCACCTACTTCGAACCCGACCTGCTGGTGGTCTGCGACCCGAGCAAGATCGACGCCCGCGGCATCCGCGGTGCGCCGGACTTCATCATCGAAGTGCTGTCGCCGTCGACCGCCAGCTACGACCAGATCGACAAGCGCCGCGCCTACGAGCGCGCTGGCGTGCGCGAGCTGTGGCTGATCGACGTGGTCAACGGCCTGATCAGTCTCTACCGCCATGACGGCCACCGCTATGCGGCCGCCGAACTGCTGCGCACCGAGGGCCGAATTCCGGTCGGCGTACTGCCGGGTGTGGCGCTGGACCTGGACTTCGTGGCGGCGTACCGGCCGGTGGAGCCGGCGGACGACGCCACGCCGTGAATCCCGCCGCAGCCGCCCATCGACGCCGCTGACCACTCGGCCCGCAGCGCCGCACAATCCGCGCCCCCGAGTCTGCGAGCGCCGCCATGTCCGCGAAGCCCATCTCCCTGACCCGCTACCTGATCCAGGAACAGCACGCCGGCCGGATCAATCCGGACCTGCGGCTCCTGATCGAAGTGGTCGCCCGTGCCTGCAAGGCGATCAGCATCGCGGTCGGCAAGGGCGCGCTGGGTGGTGTGCTGGGCTCGGCGGAGACCGAGAACGTGCAGGGCGAGGTGCAGAAGAAGCTGGACGTGCTGTCCAACGAGATCCTGATGGAAGCCAACGAGTGGGGTGGCCATCTGGCGGCACTGGCCAGCGAGGAGATGGAGGAAGTCCACGTCATCCCGAACCGCTATCCGCGCGGCGAGTACCTGCTGGTCTTCGATCCGCTGGACGGCTCCAGCAACATCGACGTGAACATCTCGGTCGGCACCATCTTTTCGGTGCTGCGCTGCCCGGACCAGACCAGCGCGATCAGCGCCGAATCCTTCCTGCAGCCCGGTCGCCAGCAGGTCGCCGCCGGCTACGCGGTGTACGGGCCAAGCACGCTGCTGGTGCTGACGCTGGGCCACGGCGTGGTCAGCTTCACGCTGGACCGCGAGGTCGGCAGCTTCGTGCTGACCGGCAGCGACCTGAAGATCCCCGCGCAGACCCGCGAGTTCGCGATCAACGCCTCGAATCAGCGGCATTGGGAAGCGCCGGTGCAGCGCTACATCGCCGACCTGCTGGCCGGCAAGACCGGGCCACGCGGCAAGGACTTCAACATGCGCTGGGTCGCCAGCATGGTCGCCGACGTGCACCGCTGCCTGACCCGCGGCGGCGTCTTCATCTACCCGCGCGACACCAAGGACTTGTCGATGCCCGGCAAGCTGCGGCTCTTGTACGAGGCCAACCCGATGGCCTTCATCATCGAACAGGCCGGCGGCGCGGCGACCAACGGCCACCAGCGCATCCTCGATGTGCAGCCCAGCGGCCTGCATGAACGCGTCGCGGTGTTCCTCGGCAGCCGCGAGGAAGTCGAGATCGCCACGCGGTATCACGCCGAGGCGGGCTGAGCGGCAGTTCGGGTACCGCGGGCTCGGCAGAACCACCACCGTAGGTCGGGTTCGCGCAGCGCAACCCGACAACCGGGTCCCGCCGCGACCGGGTGATGTCGGGTTGGCGCGAGGCCCTCCTCGCGATGATGTGGTGTTAACTCGCTGAGCCAAAAGCGGGGTCTTTGACACGGAATCCAAGATTCGTCATCGCGAACGCAGTGAAGCGATCCTGGCAAGGGGCCGGAGACTGCTTCCCGCCGCGCAAGCTGCGCGGTCGCAGTGACGAGGACTCGGGAACAGCGGCAAACATCATGGCCCCATCGGAAATCCCGGCTCGCGATGACGACAGCTTTTGCGCGGCTTCTTGAGTGACATTGCGGGTTGGCGACGCCAACCCGCAATGCGCGAAGGTGCCGTCTCACGACCACAGCACCGGAAAGCTCCGGCCGACTCCCGTCAGAAGCCCAGCTGCAGCGTCACACCGTAGGTCCGCGGGTCACCGAGTTGCGCGCCGTAGTGCCCGGCGCCCTGACCGGCGGGTGCGGCCTGCAGCAGTTCGATGTAGTCCTTGTCCAGCGCGTTGCGCACCCAGACCGCGGCGGACCAGCCGGACTCGGCGCGGAAGCCGACCCGCAGGTTGAGCAGGCCGTAGCCGTCGACGTTGAGGAACTCGGAGGGCGTGGCGCTCGACGAGAAGTCGGTGCGGTAGAACCAGTCGCCGCCGGCGTAGAGCTCGCCGCTGCGGCCGAGGAAGTTGGCCTCGCGGCGGTACTCGGCGCCCAGCGAGGCGGTCCACCGCGAGATGCCCGGCAGGCGCTTGCCGGAGACATCGACCTCGGGCTGGCCGTTCGGACGCGTGTAGCCGGTGAGCTCCAGCGGCACGGGAGCATTGGTGAAGCGCACGTACTTGCCGTCGGCGTAGGCGACTGACGCCAGCAGCGAAACCGACTCGCCCAGTGCCGCGCTGCCGTCGAATTCGAAGCCGCGGACGCGCACCTTCGGCGCGCTGGCGATGACCGGGCGCGGGTTGCCCGCCACCAGCACCTGGGTCTGGAAGTCGCGGACGTCGGTGTTGTAGGCGCTGAAGTTGGCGATCACGCCCTCGAGCGGCGTGGTCTTCAGGCCGATCTCGATGTGGCGCACGTCCTCAGGCGGGATTTCGATCGCCGGCCCGCCGCCGAGATTGATGCCGATCGACTTGAAGGCGGTCGCGTACGTGGCATACAGGTTCGCGCGCTCGTGGGCCTGGTAGGCCAGGGTCAGCTGCCCGGACAGGTTGGTATCGCTGTCCTCGCGCACCGCGGTCTGGTTGCTGAAAGCCGGCGCCGGCGGCGTGGGCGCTCCGGCCGGCAGGGTCGGCACGTTGAGGACACGCTGACGGAAGTCGACGTCCTTGCGGTCGTAGTTGTAGCGAAGCCCGGCCAGCAGGTGCAGGCGGTCGTTGAGCGCGTAGTCGACCTGACCGAAGGCCGCGGCGCTGCGGGTTTCCAGGCGCGAGGTGATCTCGCTGCGCTGACCAGCGAAGTAGTTGCCGACCACCGAGCCATTCGGTCCCCAGAGCGCGATGTTCGGGCTGCCGTTCGGCCCCGGCGACGGGTTCCAGATGAAGCGGAAGTAGTCGATGCCGACCGCCTCGGTGTGCACCGGGTCGGTGCGCAGGTCCTGGGTGAAGCCATACAGGCCGAAGACGCCACTCAGCCGCTCGCCGAGGTCACCCGCCCAGCGCAATTCCTGGGTCCACTGTCGATGCTTCGACGGTGCCTGCGACAGGGTGCCGACCTGCAGGGCGGTGAAGTCGCGGTCGTTCGACGGGTCCCACGCCCAGAAGCGCCAGGCGGTGGTCGAGGTCAGCGTGCCCGAGCCGAGCGCGGCCTCCAGATTCAGGGACGCGCCGCCGATGTCGTTGCCGGAGCGCCATGGCGTACCGGTGTCGATGACCCGGTCGAAGGGCCGGACTTCGCGGCGGGCGAGGTCGACGTTCGGCGGGGTGTAGCCCAGCTCGGTGATGATCCCCCAGAAGTGGCGGCGCGGATTGGCGTTCGGGTTGGCGCCGATGCCGTACAGGCTGGAGCTGAAACCCGGGGTGCCGCGAAAGGTGGGCGACACCCCGGCGAGCACCTGCGCGTAGCCCTCCGGCCGCTGGCGGGTGAAGTCGACCGCGAGCAGCGCTTCGAGGTTCTCAGTCGGCAGGAACAGCAACTGGCCGCGGAAGCCGAGGTTGTCGAGCTCGTTGAGGTCGCGGCCGGTGAGGACGTTGCGGACCACGCCATCGCGCTGGGTGCCGGAGAAGGACAGCCGGGCCGCCAGGTTCTCGCTCAGCGGACCGCTCAGCGAGGCCTTCGCCTGCAGGAAGCCCTCGCTGCCGACGCTGGTCTCGAGGTCCGCCTCGGCGCTGAAGCTCGGGCGCCGCGTGGTCACCAGAATCGCGCCGGCGGTGGTGTTCTTGCCGAACAGCGTGCTCTGCGGCCCGCGCAGCACCTCGATGCGCTCGACGTCGATGAAGTCCAGCGTGGTCGACGCCGGACGGGCGTAGAGCACGCCGTCGACGTAGAAGCCGACACCGGGCTCGATGCCGTCGTTGGTCAGGCCAAAGGGCTGGCCGAGGCCGCGGATGTTCACCGCGGTGTTGCGCGGATTGCTGGAATAGAACTGCAGCGAGGGCGCCAGCGTCTGCAGCCTGGACACGTTGTACACGCCGCTCTGCGTCAGCGTTTCGCGGTCGAGCACGGTCAGCGGAATCGGCACGTCCTGCGCCTGTTCCTCGCGCCGACGAGCGCCGGTCACGTTGACCGCATCCAGGGTGGTGGCGCCGCCGCCCTCCGCATCGCCCCAGGCCTCCGCTGACGGGGTCTCGGCCGCAGGCGCCGGCGGCGCGGCATCCGTGGCGCTCGCCGCCGGGAGGTCGGTATCGCTGGCGGCGGCCAGCCCAGCCGCCGGCCCGAGCAGCGAAAGTGCCAAGGCGAGTCGAATGGTCGCCGCGAGGGGATTCAAGGTCCGCATGTCGGTCGTGCTCCTGAGAAACATCGAGAGACACGGCGTGAAACCGGCGTCGCGAACGCGACCGGCGCCGTGGTTCCCGGGTGCTTCAGGATTGCGTGGGACCGCGGGGATGCGCGAATGCCGGCCCGTCATGTCGACATTCCGCCCGCACGCAGGTCAGTTCGATCCGGACTGGGGGCGATGACCGTCTGGCTTGCGCAACTTGAGCTGAGGAAGTCGAGCGCCACAGGGCATGAGATCCCCTGGCGCCGCGAAAGTGGCGGCGTGAAGCAGTCGGGCTAAAGTCGCGGCTCCACCGAACAGGAAGCCCCGACGATGCTGCCGACACGCTACTGGACCTGGGTCGGTTTCATCCTGCTGGGCATCGTGGCGCTGGGACTGAGTCCCGGCGGCGGACCGTGGCCGTGGGTCGCGCTGGCCAGCGGCATCCTCGCCGGGGTCGGGCTGATCGACGTGACCCAGACCCGTCAGGCGATCCGCCGCAACTACCCGGTACTGGCGCATTTCCGCTTCCTGTTCGAGGCGATCCGCCCGGAGATCCGCCAGTACTTCCTGGAGTCGGACACCGAGGCGGTGCCGTTTTCGCGGGCGCAGCGGGCGCTGGTCTACCAGCGCGCCAAGGACGTGTCGGACAAGCGGCCGTTCGGCACGCAGTCCGACGTCTACCAGCCGGATTACGAGTGGATCAACCACTCCGCCGCGCCCACCGACATCGACAGCCACGATTTCCGGATCACGATCGGCAATGACCAGTGCCGGCGACCCTACCTGGCGTCGGTGTTCAACATTTCGGCGATGAGCTTCGGCGCGCTGTCGGCCAACGCGATCCAGGCACTGAATGCCGGAGCGAAGCGCGGCGGCTTCTATCACGACACCGGCGAGGGCTCGATTTCGCGGCATCACCGCGAGCACGGCGGCGATCTGTGCTGGGAGATCGGCAGCGGCTACTTCGGCTGCCGGGATGCGCAAGGCCGCTTCGATCTGGGGCGCTTCCGCGATAACGCGAGCCTGCCGCAGGTCAAGCTGATCGAGCTGAAGCTGTCGCAGGGCGCCAAGCCCGGACACGGCGGCGTGCTGCCTGGCGCCAAGGTCACCGCCGAAATCGCCGAAGCGCGCGGTGTGCCGATCGGTGCGGACTGCATCTCGCCGGCGCGGCATTCGGCCTTCAATACGCCGATCGAGATGCTCGACTTCCTCGCCACGCTGCGCGAGGCCAGCGGTGGCAAGCCGGTCGGCTTCAAGCTGGCCATCGGACATCCGTGGGAGTTCTTCGCGATCGCCAAGGCGATGCTGCAGACCGGCATCGTGCCGGACTTCATCGTCGTCGACGGTGGCGAGGGCGGTACCGGCGCGGCGCCGCTGGAGTTCTCCGACCACGTCGGCGCGCCACTGCGCGAGGGCCTGCATCTGGTGCACAACACGCTGGTCGGCATCGGCCTGCGCGGCCAGATCAAGCTCGGCGCCGGCGGCAAGATCGTCAGCGCCTTCGACATCGCCCGCGCGCTGGCGCTCGGCGCCGACTGGTGCAACTCGGCGCGCGGTTTCATGTTCGCGCTGGGCTGCATCCAGGCGCAAACCTGCCACACCGGCAGCTGTCCGACCGGCGTCACCACCCAGGACTCGCTGCGCCAGCGCGCGCTGGTGGTACCGGACAAGGCCACCCGCGTGTACCACTTCCAGCAGAACACGCTGAAGGCGCTGAAGGAGCTGCTCTCGGCGGCCGGCCTGACGCATCCGGACCAGATCGGTCCGGAGCATGTGATCCGTCGGGTGTCCTCTACCGAAGTGCGCTCGCTGGCCGCCCTGCACCACTGGCTGAAGCCGAGTGAGCTGCTCGACGGCCGCCCCGATCACCCGCTGTTCCAGACCTACTGGGACAGCGTCAGCGCCGACAGCTTCAGCGCCCCGCCCTCGGTGCTGAGCCTGCGCACCAGCCGGATCCACTGATCGGGCGATTCGCACAAAACCATGGCTGCTGCCCGGGAACGCCGACGTCAGCGTCGGCCCGGGCCCGATGCCGGCGAGGTCGCCAGCGCTCCCAGAGCGCGGTTCGCCGCGAGCACACCGGAGCCGTTCAAGGCCCGGGCTCGCGCAGCGCTGCCGCCAGCGCCGCGGTGGTCAGCGGCAAGCCGAGCAGCCCGTCGTAGCCCTGTTCGCGGGCACGGGCCTGATCGGCGGGCATCGCGGCGGTGGCGAGCAGCAGCATGCGCAGCCGCGGATGGCGCTGACGCAGCAGCGGCAGTAGCGGTCGCAGCGCCACGGATTGGGTCGGGGCGACCAGCACGGCCAGTGGCGCGTGCGTATCCAGCACCGTCAGCAGCACCAGCGGACTGGCGCAGCGGCGCAGCGGCAGACTCTCCGGCATCGGCAGCGCCTCCGGGCCGTCCAGCAGCAGCCATTCGCCGACCGGCGGCGCCGCGACCTCCTCCACGGTGGCAGGCAGCGACAGCTCGACCGCGAAGACCGTGCAGCCCGGTTCGCTGTCCACCGCGATCGTGCCGGCCATGGCCTCGACCAGCTGCCGGCAGATCGCCAGCCCAAGGCCGCTGCCCTCCGGGCCCTGACCGTCGCCGCGCTGCCAGCGCCGGAACAATCGCGGCTTCAGCTCGGCCGGAATGCCGGGACCATCGTCGCGCACGCGCAGTCGCAGCCGGGCGACCCCGGCCGCCGGGTCGTGCACGGCCTGCAGGCGGATGTCGACGCCCGCACGCGCGTGGCGAAGCGCATTGCCGGCCAGATTCAGCACGATCTGCCGAAACCGCAGCCGATCTAGCGTGACGATCAGCGGGTCGACTTCGGCCTGCCAGCGACAGCCCAATCCCGGGCGGGCCGCCGCAGCCACCGTCAGCGCCTCGTCCAGCTCGCGGGCCAGCGCCTCCAGCCGCAGCGGCTCGGGGCGCAGCGGCAGCCGGCCACCCTCCAGCCGCGACAGTTCCAGCGCATCGTTCAACAGCCCGGCCATCGCGCCGACCGCGGTCTCGACGCGGGTCAGCACGGTCGGCAGCTCGCTGCTGCGCAACCGCAGCAGGGCGACGCTGGCGCCCAGACCCTGCAGCTGATTGCGCAACTCGTGGCTCAGCGTGGCGACGAATTCGGTCTTCTCGGCAGCCAGCGTCTCGCCCCATTCCGCCTGCGCGCGCTCCAACCGCAGCCGATGCTCCAGCAGCAGACGATGTCGCCAGGCCCGGAACACCAGCGCCGCGACGACCAGAATCAGCAGCAGCAGCGACAGCTGGAAGGCCGCGGTCTGCCACCACGGTGGCGCGATCCGCAGCGCCCGTGACCACGGCGCACCGGCAGCAGCCGACTCGACCGTGAGCCGCCAGTCTCCCGGTGGCAAGCTGCCCAGATCCAGCTGCACGGCGCCGCGGGCGCTGCCCGACTGCGGCAGCGGCCCGTCCAGCCGGTAGCGGTATTCCGCCCGCCCGGCGGTGGCCAGCTGGGCGGCGTGCAGGCTCAGCCGCGGCCGCGGCGTGCCGTGGCGATAGTCTGAAAGCAGCCGCGCGCCCTCGACTTGCAGCCGCCAGTCGCCCGGCACCCGATCGCGCGGCGGCGGCTCGTCGATCTGGCGAACGATCAGGCCGCGCTCGCTGCCGATCAGCAGCGCTCCGCCGCGCACCTGGAAGGGCCGATCGGCCAGCTCCCCGGTTGGCAGGCCATCGGCCTGCGTCTGCCAGCGATGGCCACCGTCACCATCGAGCAGCAGCAGGCCGCGCCCCGTGCTCACCCAGCGGCGGCCATCCGGCTTGGCGTGCAGTCCGCTGGCCAGCGCGCCATCGAGCATGTCCAGCATCCGATCGGTGACCACCGCGCCATCGGCAGACACCCGCACCAGGCGGTCGGCGCTGGCCGCCAGCACGCCGGCATCCAGTGGCGACAGCGCCCGGATCCGCTGACCCGCCAGCACAGCAACAGGCCGACAGTCCCCGACGACCGTCGGATCCGCAACCCGACACACGCCGCGGGCATGCGCGATCCACAGGCCACCCGCCGCATCCAGCGCCAGCGCCTCGACCTCCGGGCCCTCGAGCGCCTCGCCCACCGCCCAACGCGCCAGCAGCCGGCCCTCGGCATCCAGCGCGTGCACCGCCGAACCGTACAGCGAGGCGACCACCCCGCCGCCCGGCAATGGCAGCAGCAGATCGACCCGCTCGGTGGCGCCGTGGACGGTATCGACCGTCTCCCAGCCGGCCGCATCGCCGATCGGGGCGCGCGACAGCCCTTCGGCATGGCCGAGCCACCAGTGGCCGGCATGTTCCAGAATCGCCGAGGGTTCGCCCGCACCGGCAGGCCCGATCCACGCCAGCACGCCGGTCGGATCGATCCGCGCCAGACCGCCATCGCGGAAGGCGATCAGCAGGCTGCCGTCGGCGCTGCGTTCGCCGGCCGCCGCGCGACGGGCCGAACCGCCAAGCCAGACCGTCTGCGGCGCGCCGGGCGGGTCGATCCGCACCAGCCCCTGACCCTCGATCGCCAGCCACAGGTTCTCCTCGCGGTCGACCAGCAGATCCACGATCCGGCCATCCGGCAAACCGCGCTGCGCACCAGCGGCAAACCATTGCCAGCGCTCCGCCGCGCGCTGCAGCAAGCCGCGATCGGTGGCGAACCAGTCGCCGTCGCTGCGGTGGCCGATCGCGAAGCTGGCCAGCGCGGCGCCAGCGACCCGCGGCATCGGATGCGACTCCACCACCTCGCCCTCGATCCGCAGCAGGTCCTGCCGCGACGGCGCGATCCACAACGTCCCGGCATCGAGCAGGCCGGCATGCATCACCCGCCCCGCCGCCAGCGTCCGCGGCTTGCCGTCGCTCAGGGCCAGCTGCTGCAGCCCGGCCGTGATCGTGCCGGCATACAGCCGCTCACCTTCGCCCAGCAGCAGCGTCGGCGACCATTCCGGTGCCTCCGGATAGGCCGACAGCGGCTCGGCCACGCCATCGACGATCCGCGCCATCCCGGCAGCGTAAAGCCCGACCCACAATGCGCCACCCTGCTCGTGCACGGCGAACACCTCGTCGCCGGGCAGGGTCCGCGGCGCCGGCGCACCGCGGTGGTAGTGCTGCCAGTCCTGCCGATCGGCCGCCAGCCGCCACAGCCCGCCGCCCTCGATGGCCACCCAGAGCGCATCGTCCGCGGTGATCTCAAGCTCGGTGACCGGCATCGGCAGACCCGCGCTCGGCGCATAGCCTTCGAAGCGCAGACCGTCCCAGCGCGCCAGCCCCTCGCTGGTACCGACCCACAACCAGCCGCCCGCATCCTGCGCCAGCGCGGTGACCCGGCTGGAAGGCAGACCGTCATCAGCATCGTGCAGCACGAAGGGCAGCCACTGCGGCGTCGGCGGCAGCTCCGGCCCGGTCGCCGCCGGCAGCCGCGTCGAAGCCAGCACCAGCAACAGGCCGCTCAGCCAGCCCGCCCACTGCCGCCCACTCCGATCGGGCACAACCGACCGCCGATCCCGCCTTGCCTGTCGCCGCATGCAAGCTCCCCGTCTGCCCGTCGCACCGTCGCCATCGAGCTCGGATGGCTTGGCTGCGAAATCAACAGCCAGCCGTGAGGCCGCCCCTGACGACCGATTCGTTGCACCCGCTGCTCCGTCAACCTCACCTGCAGTCCTGCGCCGAAATCTGCCACAGTTTCGTCGCTGCTCCACCCTCCAGCTGACGCTTCAAACGACCCGCCACGTCGCAGGCAAGCGCTGAGGCACGGGTTGCCGACGTCGCAGGTTGCTCGCAACATCGAACTCGTTGTCCCAGTTCTACAGCCCGTTGTCGGCGCAGAAGTGAGGCAGCTTCACGGTGACGGGGAACGCCGAGTACCAAGCGATCTGCTTGACGCTGGCGGCGCCCACACCCTGCAGGATGCTGTTGCGATCAAACGCGAAGGTAAGCTGCGCTGAAAATTCCACTCTTTGGCATCGCAGCCTACGCAGAGCACAAAGTCAGTTCTCAAATCCATCTCTCAGCCCAGTATTGATTTCAGCGCTGGAGTAAACTGCCCCGGCGCGAAATTGATAAGGCTGGCTGGCACTCACCTGAATAACGGAGGTATTGTACCAACCAGCGCCAATCCCGGGAAGGCGATGTCCACTCACTGTCCGGACCAAAAACACACAACCAGACGCAGGCGTGGGAACTTCAATGCGTGTCGGGTTGCCATATCGGATCCTCAACGACTGGCATCCTGTGACGCTGGCGATGCCCACGCTGGCGACATCAGCTGAAACATTCAGCTCGATCCGTCCAACATCACGGTCAACATCCCCTACCAGCCGAATCAAATAGTCCTGAAAGCCGTCGACGGGCGTGCTTGCCGGTTCAAGCTGAATACCGACTTGGCCGTTGACCAGAGCAAACGGGCGTTGACGCCCCTCCAGCGTTCGGCGCAACAAGAGTCGCCCACTGGTATACCAGCGCGGCCCCTGATTCGACCACAGGCCCTGCAGGTCGTTTTGATATTCGGCAACCGGCAGATTCTGGATGCCGTCGCCGGGTCGTGCACGAAGCACATATCGCCCATAATTGGAAATCCCACCGATCAGTGCCGCGATTCCGTCCGGCGGATCGGAAACTGCCGCGAAGGAAATGTCCGACGGCGCTTGCTGGATCGAAAGAATTTCGCCGTCGCTCTGCCTGAGCCGCGCGTAACTGGCAAAAAAGAGGCCCGTCCCGCGTCCTCCACTACCCAGAATGCGAATTTCTCCGCCACCAATCGTCGCGGTTCTCGCAAACGAACTTTCGTTGAGATTTGGCCCTGCAACCAGTCGAGTCCATGCCACTTCGCCATTCACTACAGCGACTCGGCTAGCGGTGTAGGTAGTGCGGGTCACTTCATCAACGGGGCAGAATAGATAAACGAAGCCATCCCCAGGCAACGCAGTCCTGCAATTGCTGGCGATGGCTCGAGACCAGATTTCATTGCCATCACGCAAAGCACGGAGGCGACGCACTGTCCCGCTCGCATCATTGACCAAGACCACATCTCCCGCTAAACCGCCAAGCGCAGGAGTCGCGCCGATTGGCGTTTCGCGCGGTATGGCGTCAGCACTGGCCCACTCCAGCAGACGCCCGGGCGATGCGGCAGTTTGGATTGCTGCGAATCTTCCGGACTGCATCGCCGTTGCATCGACTTCGGCCACAGCACCGCTTGCAGTACGCAAGGGAATGGCAGATGACTGTTCACGAAAGACCAGAGGAATCCGTGTCAACGTCTGATCAAGCCGGCTCCGCTGCAGGCTAACGAACCAACTCCCGGTTTCTACTGGACCATTCAACACCGGAAAATAGGCAATGCCGGGGTCGTAAGGCAGCCCCAGAGCTTGTTCAGGCGTGCTGCTTTGGACCGCACCGGTAAAGGGACTGAGAAAGTCCAAGCGAGCGTTGAGTTGTCCTGCCCGCTCGATGAGACGAAGCGACACCAGCGGCGCCGTTTCTTCGGCGCCAACCCAATATCCGCGAGAACTCGGAGCTGAATACCGCAGCGGCTCCGAAAATGACACCGAAGAGTTCCCCAGCGTGAATGACCTAGCAAGTCCACCGCAGACCGCCAACCGGGCAGACGGCGCAGGGACATCGCAAGCCTTACCACCATCTGTGATTGGAATAACCGTTCCCAGCGCCCCCGAATCCAGATTGATGGACTGAAACTCGGAAATCCCCTCGGAACGCCTGAATAACGCACAGCCGGCCAACTGCGTATCCGCGGTGATCCCCTGGGTCCAGCGAAACGCCATTCGTTCGAAACCACGGACCCGGTGGGTGCCGTCAATCTGCTCATGCACGACCAGGTACACCTGCAGCGGGCCGCCGTCGGCCACACAAGCACCGAGGTTTTCACCCTGGACGGGCACCGCAGTCTCGGTGCCATCGGGGGCTCGCGAGACATAGTGTCGCTGGCCAGCACTATCCTCGCCCAGATAGATATCGCCATAACCGCCGGTGATTGGAACTCCCCAGGAACCGAGCCACCGAAGCGGACGAAACCTCAGGCGTTGCTCCTGCCCCGCACCGGTCAGCAGCAATACGCCCTGTCCACGTGAGTCGGTCCCGAACAAACGACAGCCTTGACCAGAACGGGAGCCAGTAGCCCCCGCGATTTCGATATCAGCGCGACTTCTGGGCAGAACTCGCCCATCGGCAGCCAGCGTCGCAAATTCTCGCCCGCGGAAGAGCGTACCCGAGCACCCGCTCGCCAGTTGCCACCCCGTTCCTTCCGTCGCGTAGGACCACTGCCCCGGTCGAACGAGCGCCGTCCCGGTTCGCGAACTGTCGATCAACAGGTTCCCATCGACATCAACGCCGAGCAGCGTGGTCTCCTCGACGATTGGATTTCGATAAGGCGACACCCCTACCGGCTCCCGCGAGTGCTGAAAGGCGACCAGTGAACCATCCAGCGTCTTCACGGCGAGTCCGCCCGGCACCGGGCTTGCTTGCGCAACAGTCAGCGGCCGTTCGTCAGACCAACTCTGGGACCATACAATGTCGCGAGCAGCCGACGTTCCTGAAAACGCCAAGAGACCCGCGAAAAATGACAACGAGTACGGATTGGACATCGGATACTCCTGTGTGTCGGCTTGCTTCATTTTATTTTGGCCAACAAGAATGGGCGCGGCGCTGGGCCACGAAGTAGTCCGGACCCTGCTGGCCGGTGGCATCACGGAAGTCGCCGGATTCCCGGCTGGCTCGGCAGCGGGGAATCTGCGACCAGCCCTGGATCGTGAAGCCCTTGCTGACCGGTCCGACGCCACCGCCGGAGCCGTAGCCCATGACCTCCGGAAGAACGACATTTTCATACGATGCGGTCATTCCGATTCACCCAGCAATCGACATCCACCAGTCCCACTTCGAATATCGTCGCTTCATGAATCGCTCGACAAGCGATAGTTACAGCATCGTCGCAATCTTGAAGCGATGTTCAGCGACCTGTCAAGCCGACCTGCGCGTTGCGATCTCGGCGATATGCATCCCATTCGCCCATCCTCGTTCGTCCCGATCGGGCACCATCCGACCCTCACCCCGACCGGCGCCCTGCCGCATGGAAGCTCCCCGTCTGCCGCTGCGCACCGTCTACAGCGTCGCCATCGTGCTCGGACTGCTGGGCGGGCTGGTGGTGCTGGTGCAGTTTGCCGAGCTGGTCGCCAGCTTGCAGGAGCGACTCGCGCGCTGGCCGGACTGGCTGGTCTGGTGCGTGGTCGGCGGGGCGGGGCTGCTGTTCGTGCTGGCCGGCGTGCTGCTGTTCCGACTGCTGCGGCCGCCGAAGCTGGCCGCAGCCCCGCCGCCGAAGGCCGATCGAGCGAGTCTCGAACAGCGTTTGAGCGCGATTGCAAAGGCCGACGCGGTGGCAGCACCCGACCCCGCCGCGCTGGCACCGCTCACGCAGGAGCTGGTCGAGCTGGACCAGCGCGCGGCCGATGAACGGCTGCAGGTGGCGGTGTTCGGCGAGATCAGCACGGGGAAAAGCCGCTTGATCGAGGCGCTGAGCGGCGCGGCGCTGGCGTCGGCGGTGGTGGGCGGCAGCACGCGCACAGTCAGCCGACATGCCAGTGCCGACGGTCACAGCATCTACGCCGACGTGCCCGGGGTCGGCGAGGTTGGCGGCGGCGACCGCGCCGTGATGGCCCGCGAGGAGGCGCTGCGGGCGCATCTGGTCGTGTATCTGGTCGACGGGGATCTGGGTCGCGAGCAGGGCGCCGACCTCGATTGGCTGCAGCAGTTCGAGAAGCCGATGCTGCTGGTGCTGAACAAGGCCGACCGCTACAGCACGACCGAACAGGCCGCATTACTGGCGCGACTGTCCGCACGCACCGGGCTGCCGGCGGTGGCGGCGGTGGCCGGCGGCGAGGAGGACGTCGACGTGGTCCACGCCGACGGTCGCGTGGAGCGGCGTCGGCGGACTCGCCCGGCGCAGATCGAGGCGGTGCGCGCCGCGATTGCCGAACAGGCCAGACGGCCGCGCGAGGCGCTCGACCAAAGCCGCGAAAAAGCCGTGCTGCGGGCGGTGGACGCCCGGCTGACCGCGGTCGAGCGCGAGGCGCAACGCGCCCGCGGGCAGGACACGGTGAATCGCTACACCCGCCGGGCGATGGTCGGCGCGATGGCCAGCGTCGCGCCCGGCACCGACCTGATCATCCAGAGCGCGCTGGCGCTGGCCATGCTGCGCGACCTCTGCGCCGGTTTCGGTGTGAACTGGCGCGAGATCGAGGGCGAGGCGCTGGTCGCCGCCACCCGCGACCGGCTGAAGACCGGCACCACGCTGGCGCTCGGTATCGCCGGCAATGCCGCCAAGGCCTTCCCGGGTCTGGGCACGCTGGGCGGCGGCGCGCTGCACGCGGTGGCTTATGGCCTGCTGTTCCACACGCTGGGCACCGCAGTAGTAGCGACGCTGGCCGAACGCGGCAGCCTCAGCCGCGGCGCGCTGCTGGCCCGGCTGGAGCAGGAGCTTTCCGAGGACAGCCTGGCGCGTCGTGCGCTGGCGCTCTGGCAGGAGCATCGAGATGCGTTGCGTTGAAGTTCCTGGCCACGCGCCGCGCAGCCGCTCAGGTCTTGCACCGCTGATCGGCGCGCTGCTCGCGCTAGCCTGCACAACCGCCACCGCGCAGACCCCGCTGCCGCGCTATGGCGCCGAACCGGTGCATTCCACCGTGGTGTTCGCCATCGACCACCTCGGCTACTCGCAGAGCATCGGCCGCTTCCGCGTCCGCGAGATGGACCTGCGCTTCGACCCGGAACGCTGGGCCGAGTCGAGCGTCGAGGCGGTGATCGACATCGGCAGCCTGGACTTGGCCGACGCCGGCTGGAACCGCACCATGCTCGGCCGCCGCTGGTTCCGCGTGGAAGACTTCCCGGAAGCGCGCTTCCGCTCGACCCGCGTCACACCCACCGGCGAGCAGACCGCCGACATCGAGGGCGAGCTGACGCTGCTCGGCGTCACCCGGCCGGTGACGCTCCAGGCTCGGTTGAACCGAATCGGCAGCAACCTCTACGCCGGCGGCCGGCTGTGGATCGGCTTTTCCGCCACGGCGACGCTGTCGCGCAGCGCCTTCGGGATGGACGCGGACCCGAAGGTGGTCGGCGATGCCGTGGAGCTGCGGATCGAGATCGAGGGTCCGCGACTGGATCGACCAGTCCGGCCAGGCAAGCGTTGATCCAGAAGCTTCTCTGGGAACGGCGACGTCCTCGTCGGCTCGGGCTGATGCCGACGAGGACTTCGGCGCTCCCAGGTCAGCCCACCCGTTCCCAGCCGAGGCCGGGAGCCGGTACCGGCGTGCCCGGCAGGTAGTGGTCGACCAGCAGGAACACGAACAGCATCATCAGGTACACGATCGAGTAGTTGAACACCTTCATGGCGTAAAGCTCGTCCGGCGGATTCAACAACCGCACCGCGTGCCACAGGAAGCCCAGGCCCAGCACCACCGCACCGCCTAGATAGAACAGGCCGCACATGCCGGTCAGCCACGGCAGCAGCGTGACCAGAAACAGCAGCACCGTGTAATAGAGGACGTGCTGGCGGGTGTATTCGACGCCGTAAACCACCGGCAGCATCGGAATGTCGACCGCTTCGTAATCGGCACGGCGATAAATCGCCAGCGCCCAGAAATGCGGCGGTGTCCAGATGAAGATGATCAGGAACAGCAGCAGCGCATGGGCGTGGACTTCACCCGTCATCGCCACCCAGCCAAGCACCGGCGGCGCGGCACCGGCCGCCCCGCCGATGACGATGTTCTGCGGCGTCGCCCGCTTCAGCCAGGCGGTGTAGACGATCGCGTAGCCGATCAGCGAAGCAAAGGTCAGCACCGCGGTCAGCGTGTTGACCCACAGCACCAACACCCCCATCGACAGCACGCCGAGCACGATCGCGAAGACCAGCGCCTGCGTGTGGGTCAGCGTGCCGGTCGCCAGCGGGCGGTGCTGGGTGCGCGCCATCTTGCGGTCGATGCGGGCATCGAGGACGTGGTTGATCGCAGCCGCACTCGCCGAGGCCAGCCAGATGCCGATGCTCGCGACCACCACGGTCACCAGATTCGGCAACTCCGGCGTGGCCAGGAACATGCCGACCACCGCGCAGAACACGATCAGCGCGACCACCCGCGGCTTGGTCAGCTCGAAGAACTCGGCGAGGTGGGCCTGCGCCAGCGTCATGCCGTGGCTCCGGCGCCCGGCCAGCGGCGCACCGCGATCCAGGCTAGCGACAGCAGCAGGCCGGCCGCCATGCCGTTGTGCAGCGTCGCGACCCACAGCGGCAAGCCGAACACCACATTGCTGATGCCGAAGGTGATCTGCGCGCCCAACGCCGCCAGCATCACCAGACCCGGGACCTTGAGCACCGGGTCGCGCAGGCAGCGCCAGCCGAGCAGCAGCAGCACGCCGGTCACGACGATCGCGCCGAGGCGATGAGTCAGGTGGATCGCAGTCCGCGCCGCACCATCGAGGATGCCGCCCTCGTAGTCGACACCGATGCCTCGCCAGAGCACGAAGGCTTCGCCGAAGTCGGTGGCGGGCCACCACTGGCCCTGACAGCGCGGAAAGTCCGGGCAGGCCAGCGCGGCGTAATTGGTCGAGACCCAGCCGCCCAGCGCGATCTGGATGGCGACGACGACGAAGCCGGCGATCAGCAGCAGGCTGGACAGCGCCAGTCGCGGCGCGCGCGGCTGCGGCGTCAGCTTCATCGCGATCAGGAACAACAGCGTCAGCGTGGTCATCCCGCCGAGCAGATGCGCGGTGACGATGAAGGGCTTCAGCTGCCAGGTCACCGTCCATTTCCCGAGCAGCGCCTGGAAGACGATCACCATCAGCGTCAGCGCCGTCAGCCTCGCGACCGGATCACGCCAGCGCCAGGCCGCCGTCAACAGGATCAACTCGGCGACGATCGCCAGTGCGCCGGCCACGCCGTAAGCAGCCTCGGTGTAGAAGTGGATCGCGGCCAGCACCAACGCCACCGGCACGCCATGGGCTGCCCAGCGGAAACGCTCGGCGCGGCTGGCCCACAGGCTCATGCCGAGCACCAGCAGGCCGAGGATCGCGGCCAGATGCCGATGCACCTGCTCCGGCCAGGTCTTGTGGTGCTCGACCGGGCGCTCGGGGAAGGCGGCATTCGCCACAGCGACGTCGGCATCGCTTTTCGGCCAGGTCAGCTTGCCGTAGCAGGTCGGCCAGTCCGGGCAACCGAGCCCGGCGTGGGACAGACGAACGAAAGCGCCGAGCATGACCAGCGTCAGACAGGTCACGACGGTGAACCAGGCCAGCTTCTTCAAGCGGTCGGGATGCAGGGCAGTCACGATCAGGTTATCTCGGAAAGACCCCGACATTCGGGGCGTGAAATGGCTTGAAGCTCCCGGGAATCGGAAAAACCCGGTGACCGATTCGAACCCGGCAGGATCGGGAGCTTGAGTGATCCGGGTCAGAACGGCGCCGGATTTTCGAGAACACTACCGGCGCTTCGGTCTTCATGTCGTCGTCGGCGGGTGTTTTTCGGGCATCCCGGTGGCCGCCTGACGAAAATCACTCGGGCTGGGCGGTCTCGACCACGCGCAGCAGGACACCCAGATCCTTGCGCACCGCAGTGCCGTCGATCGGCACCCGGTAACGCATCATCGCGAGGCCACCCGGGTCCACCGTGAACAAGCCGGCCTCGGCAGCGCCCAGCCCCAGCCGGGCGCGCACATCGGCCATCGCTTCGGCCGAGGGCGCCTGCAGCACGCGCAGCGCCGAGTTGCCGGTATCGGCATCCCAGGAATCGGCCGCGTCGATCAGCATCAGCACGCGGACCTCGGACATCTTGCGGCCCTGGGTCTCGCGGACCCGACGCAGCAGGTCCAGCGCCTCGTCGCAGGCCGGGCCGCAATTCCCGTCCGGCAGGAACAGGAGCGTCCAGACGTCCTCGCGCTTCGGCTGCCCGTCCGGCTCCTTCAGGGCATCGACCAGTTCGCGGACGCTGACCGGCGGCTGGATCAGCTCCCCGTTGTTGCGGGTCTCGGTCGGGTCCCAGTGCATCAGCGGCGTCTGCAGAGCCAGGGCAATGCAGATCGGCGTCAGAAACATCAGGAACAGGCCGACCAGGACGGCACGACCTTTGTTCTGCGGTGTCATGAGCGCGCTCCTTCTCGGTGCAGGACCAGAAACAGGACAATGGCGGCGACGGCGAAGGAGAACCACTGCACGGCATAGCCGCGATGCTTGTCCGGACTCAGGGTCTGCGGCCGGAACTCGCGGACGAAGCCCGGCTCCTCGCCGGCGGGTAACAGAACCGAGTCTAGCAGCCGGGTGCCCAGCGCCGGCTCCACGGCGGCCAGATCCACCTGCGTCACCACCCGCGGCCAGCCGTCGACGACATCCGCCCCGAGCTTCAGACCGGCAGCCGGCGGTGGCGCCAGCAGGCCGCTCAGCGCCTGACCGACCGGCGCCGGCACCTGCGGCGGCGTGCGGCGATCGCGCCACGGAATCCAGCCGCGCTGCACGTAGATCGCCGCGGCGCCCTCGGGCTGGAACAGGCTGTAGACCCAGACACCCGGCACGCCCCGATGGGTGCGGTTGTCGAGCAGCAACTCGCGCCCGGGGATCCACGCGCCTTCCAGCCGGACCGGCTGATAACGCGCCGGATCCGGCGCGGCGAGCGCCTCGGCCAAGGGCAGCGGTTCACGTTCGAAGGCCGAGTCGAAGTCGGCGTAGAGGGCATCCTTGTACTGGCCACGCTGCCATTGCCAGGTGCCGGCACTCAGAAACAGCGCCAGCCCGGCGGTCAGCAGCAGCCAGGCAAACCAGGACGGGCGACGCAGGCGCAGGGCCAAGACGATTCCTCGATCACGCGGGGCACCGGAGCGGCCTTCAGCGCGGCTGTATCCGGCGTCCACTTCGATCGGCCTACCATAGAAAGCCGCTCATCAGGACGCCGTCGACCGTGGTCAAGCTCGGGATCGTTGCTTTCCTCGCATTCATCGTCTACAGCCTGTTCTCCGGCTTCTACTACCTGCTGATCGACCGCAGCCAGGGCGACCGCGTGGTGAAGGCGCTGGCCTGGCGCATCGGCGCGTCGGTGCTGCTGGTCGGCCTGATCGGTGCCGGCATCGCCACCGGCGTGGTCGAGCCGCACGGCCTGCAGCGCTGATGGCGCCATGAGGCGGTGGCTGCTCGCCGCCGCTGTCCTGCTGGGCACAGACGGGGTCCACGCCGACGAGGTGTATCGCTGCACCGATGCTCGCGGCGGCATCGTGTTTCAGGATGCGCCCTGCGGCACGCGAGGCCCCGGACTGATCGATCAGGTGTCGCCCGGATCCACGTTGCGCCGACGCGCCGCTCCGATCTGGATCGGACCGCGGCGGGTGCGCGACGGGGAATGCCTGATCGTCTCGCCGGTGCTGCCGCTGCTCTGGCCGGAGGCCGACGGCACGCTGGCGCCGCTGCCGGACGTGGAGGGTGGCGTGCGTTTGCAACTGCGCGCCGACGATGGCGCCATCGCCTTTGCGGTGCTGCTGCGCGCCCGGCGGATCGGCCTCGACGTCAGCCCGGCAGCAGTCCCGCCACGATGGCCGCCCGAGGCCGTCGGTCCACCGCCGCCCGCCGCGCCGCCGCCGGTCGATCCCGCGCGACTGGTGCTCAGCACACGGCTCGACGCCCACGTGCTGATCATCGACGGCGGGCCGCAGCTGACCGTGGACAACTGGCGTTCGCCGTGGGCGCTGAGCTTCGGGGAACGACGCAGTCTGGAAATCCGTCGGGCGGTCCAGAAGGGCGGCGCGCTGCGTTTGCAGGTCGGCATCGAGGGCTTCGGCACGGTCGGCAGCGCGGCTCTGGAGACCGGTGCGCTGGCCGAGGCCATGTCCGCTGCGCTGAAGTGCAGCCGGGGATGACTCGACAACTGCCCCGCGGCGGCAGGACCGGGCCCGGTCGCTACACTGCTGCGGCGCCGCATCTGTCCGGGCGCCTCCCCCGCGCCGACTGGAGCCTGTCCGACTCGTGAGCGTCAACCCTGCCCTGCTGCCGCTGTCGGCCCGCTTCCGTAGCTACCTGCCCGTCGTCGTCGATATCGAGACCGGCGGCTTCGATGACCACCGCGATGCGCTGCTGGAGATTGCCGCCGTGCCGGTGGTGATGGATGCCGCAGGCCGCCTGCGGCCGGGCGAAACGGTCAGCACCCACGTCGCGCCGTTCCCGGGCGCCAACATCGATCCGCGCTCGCTGGAGGTCACCGGCATCGATCCGACCCATCCGCTGCGCGGCGCGCTGGAAGAACGCGAGGCGCTGGAACACCTGTTCACGCCGATCCGCAAGGCGGTGAAAGCCGCCGGTTGCACACGGGCGATCCTGGTCGGCCACAACGCGCACTTCGATCTCGGGTTCCTCAACGCCGCGATCCGCCGCACCGGCAACAAGCGCAGCCCCTTCCACCCCTTCAGCGTGATGGACACGGTGACGCTGGCGGCGCTGGCCTACGGCCAGACCGTGCTGGCCAAGTCGCTGCAGGCCGCAGGCTTCGGCTGGGAGAGCGCCAGCGCGCATTCGGCGATCTATGACGCCGAACAGACCGCCGCGCTGTTCTGCACGGTCATCAACCGCTGGGCCGAGCTGACCCGGCCAACGCCCGAGACCACGGTGACGACGGCGACGGCCGACACCGCAGCCTGAGCGGTTTCAATCGGCGCGGATCAGGCCGCGCCGGCTGGCTTCCAGCGTCGCTTCGGCGCGGCTGGTGACATCAAGCTTGCGGTAGATGTCCTTCACGTAGCCGGCGACGGTGTGCCTCGCCAGCCCGAGCAGACCGGCCGCCTCCGGCACGCTGTAACCCTTGGCGATCAGCCGCAGCACCTCGGTTTCCCGCGGCGAGAGCGTGGCGCTCGCCGGCACCGGGCTCGGAGTCGGCGGCTGGAAGTGGCGCAGCAATCGGCGGGCGATCGACGGCGACAGCGGCGGCTGGCCTTCGACGATGCCGTGCAGGCGCTGCGCCAGAGCCTCGACGGCCTCATCCTTCAGCAGGTAGCCCGCCGCACCGGCACTCAATGCGGGAAACAGGTGCGCGTCGTCGTCGAACACGGTGGTCACCACCGAAATCACGCTCGGTCGCAGCTGCCGGATGCGGGAAATCAGCGTCGTCCCATCGCCGTCCGGCAATCCCAGATCGACCAATGCCAGATCGAGCGTCACCAGGTCGCTCAATCGCGCGCGGGCCTCCGCCAGCGTCGCCGCGGTGCTGATCGCGATGCCCGGAAAGGCACGCTCCAGCGCCTGGGTCAGCCAGGCGATGCAGGCCGGCAGATCGTCGAGGATCAACGCGACCTTCGGCATCGCCGCCGAGGCGGGCACATCCGGATTCATCGAGGCTCCTCACGGGGGTCAGCGGGTAGCGGAACGTTCAACAGCACCTTGGTGCCGCCAATCGAGGCCGGACGCCAGCTGATATCGCCATCGAGGGCCTTCGCGCGCGCCGCCATGCCGGCCGTGCCGCTGCCGCCGCTGCCGGCGGTCGCCAGGCCGATACCGTCGTCGCTGATCTCCAGCCGCAATTGCGCCGCGCTGGCGGCGACCCGGACGCGGACGCCGCGGGCCTGCGCGTGGTGGACGATGTTGCTGAGCGCCTCGCGGACAATCCGGTGCAGATGCAGGGCATGGCCATGGTCCAGCTCCGGATCGGGCACGTCATCGGATTGCTGCCAGTCCAGCCGATGCCCGGTGGTGCGCAAGCGCTGCTCGGCCTCCGCGCGAATGCCGCCCAGCACGTCGAGCAGACTACCCGGCGTCCCCCGCGAGCGGGTCACGACGTCGCGCAGATCGGCGAGCAGCGCCCGAGCCTGATCGGCCACCACCGGCGTTGGCGCCGCGTAGATCAGCTGGAGCAGCTTGGCGCCCAGATCGTCATGCAGGTCGCGGTAGATCCGCTCGCGCTCGGCGGCCACCGCCTCGGCGCGTCCCTGACGTGAGGCGGTGTCCGGGTCGGGCATCAGCGGCGCCAACGGCCGGGGACGCCGGAGCAGCCAGCCGATCAGTCCCAGATTCAGCGCCAGACTCAGAACCAGCAGCACGACCAGCATCGACGACTCGGCGGACAGGGTCACCCCGAGTCTGGCGAATCAGTTGCCGTTGCGGAAGCTCTGCATCTCGTAGATCGCGTTGCCGACCGCAGTGCCGGCATTGCCCTTGATCCCGTTCGGCGCCGCATCGGTAATGAAGGCACGGACGGTGGTCGGCGGAATCGGCACCGAGAAGCCGGCCACCAGCGCGGTGCCGGTCGTCGTCACTTCCATGTCGCAGGCCTGCGCGAAGGTCCCGGCCGGCACGGTAACCGTCTCGCGCCCGAGAATCCGGAGCTGCTGCTGGTAGTTGTAGGTCGCGGTCGAGGCCTGCGCACCGAAGGTGGTGCCGTCACCGCGATACGTCAGGTTCAACGTCTGACCGGGGGTCAGCGTGACCGGCACCTCGATCGCCGGGGTGAAGACGATGCGGCTGGTGATCGACCCGCTGGCCGCATCGAAGCTCTCGCTGGCCACGGTCGCCATTGCCGACGGCAGGATCCGGTAATAGGACTTCGCGGTCAGCCGGTTCTGGCTGTCGTAGCCCTCGACGATTCGCACCGACTGACCGTTGAAGGTGCCGTCGCCGACCACCTTGTTGCGCTCCTCGCGGCCGTCGCCGTAGCGATAGACCCACTCGTCACCGACCCGGTAGACGCGGCCGCACTGGTTGGTCGTGAAGTTGCCGCCGCTGCCGCCCGAATTGCCGGTCGAGCAAACCGTGGCCGGACTGCCGAAGTTGAAGCGGGTCAGCGTGCGGGTCTGGGTCACACCGTCCAGCGTCCAGTTGAAGCTGACGTTTTCGCCATCGCTGAAGTTCAGCGCGAAGGTACCGACCTTCGGCACCGGGAAGCTGGTCGCCGGCGCGCCATTGATCTGGCCGAAGGGCGTGCCGCTGACCGGCCGGTTCAAATCGCCGGTGAAGCTGCCGTTGGCCTGTCGCTGACCGGTGCCGCTGACCCACATCGGCCGCTGATCCGGGCCGTAGGTGTACCAGCCGAAGAAGATCACGTCGCCCTGATGCACGATGTTCAGCCCCCAGCCCTGCTGCTGCGGGTTCCACCAGAGGTCGGTGTAGTTGGTCGCGGTCGTCCGCGGCGCGGTGGTCGGCGCGCAGGTAAGCGGCGCATTCGCCACCAGATTGAAGCGGCTGACCGTCTTGGTCTGCGTCTGGGTGCCGACCGTGTACTGGAATTCGATCGTGTCGGCATTGGTGAAGCGCAGGCGGGCGCTGCCGGCCTGGGTCGTGGTGTTGACCGCGTTCGGCACGGTCTGGCTGAAAGGCGCGCCGGTGTAGCGGAACAGGTCGCCGCGGTAGCTGCCGTCGGCCTGCAGGTCGGCGCCGGACACCAGGAACCACAGCGGCTTGCCGTCGGTGTCGTAGGTGTACCAGGCCGGGATCAGCCGGCTGCCGGCCTGGACCACGAACAGGCCGTAGCCGGATTCGGCCGGGTTCGAGTAGATGCCGGTGCGATTCGGCGTGCTCTGGGCGGCAACGTGGCCACTTAGGATCACGGACAGGGCAAGGGCAAGGACGCGCATGGCAAGGCTCCGACGGCGGACTGACCGCGATCATCGGCAGGGCGATCGACCGGACACACCCCGCGATCGCGGGGATGCGGGCTCGCGCGCCGCCCCGATGCGGACCACAGTCCGGCGTCAGCGGCTTCGGCCGCTCCAAAGAAAACGCCGGCACGAGGCCGGCGTTTTCATGGACGAACAGCGGGGCGCGGTGTGCGCACCGCGTCCGACTTACTGCTGCTTCACCAGCTCGGTGCGGCGGTTGTTCGCGCGACCGTCAGCCGACTCGTTGGTGTCGATCGGCTTCGCTTCGCCCCAACCCTTCGAGCCGACGATCTTGTCGGCTGCCACGCCATTGGCGGTGAGGTAGTCGTAGACCGCCTTGGCGCGACGCTCCGAGAGGCCCTGGTTGTAGGCGTCGGTGCCGACGGCGTCGGTGTGGCCTTCGACCGAGACGCGGACGTTGTGCTTCTTCAGCACTTCGACGGCGTTGTTGAGGATCTGGATCGCGTCCGGACGCAGCGTCGACTTGTCGAAGTCGAAGTTGACGCCGCGCAGGTCGATCACTTCCTCGACCGGGCAACCGTCATCCGGATTGACCATCTGGCCGGCCGGCGTGTTCGGGCAACGATCCTTCGGGTTGTTGACGCCGTCCTTGTCATCGTCGTTCGACATCGGGGCCGGGGTCGGCTCCGGGGTCGGTTCCGGCGCGGGTTCCGGGGTCGGTTCCGGGGCCGGCGCCGAGGTTTCGCCCAGCGCGACGTTGACGCCGATCAGCGCCAGCCAGTCACCGTAGCTGTCTTCCGACAGCAGCGACTCGTCGTCGGCGTCATAGCGGTACAGCACTTCGGCGCCGAAAGTGATCCGGTCGTTGATCATGTACTCGACGCCCGGGCCGAGCTTGAACTCGGTGGCCCAGCCGTCGTTGGCGCTGCCGTCACGGCGGTGACGCAACGTGCCCAGACCGGCCTTGAAGTAAGGCGTCAGGCCCTCGGTGGTCACCGGGTAGAACTTCAGCGCGGCGCCGATACCGGTCAGGTCCCAGTCGCCCGGCACGCGGTCGAGGTCGGAGCTGGCGTGGTTGATGTCGAACTCGATGCCGACCCGCTCACTGAAGCGCCGACCGACGCCCAGACCGAAATGCACGCCGTCGTCGGCGGCGCGGTCGGTATCCGTGAAGTTGACGCCGATGTGCGGACGCACATACCAGCGGTCATCGAAGTCCTGCGCTTGGACGGCTGAACCGTACAGGCCCAGCAGCAAGGCAGCGGTCAAGGTGGGACGCAGCATGGAAGAGCTCCTGTGATGAAGGGATGCAGCCTGAAATCTGCCTTACCCTGGCCAGCTGAGCATAACAAATCACTCACCGTCCGCTCTGTGCGCTGTACAACGCGATCAGACTGGCGCGGCAAGCGGCCGCGGCGGACGCTTCCCGAGCCGCAGGCGTCGAGATGCGCAGATACGATGATGAAAGCCACGTTTCCAGGACGCCCGATGCCCGAGCAACCCGCGAGTGCAACCGCGTCCGAGCCCGTGCTGTCCGCCACGTCCGTGGTGGTCGAACGACTGGGAGCGCCGGTGTTTGCGCCGGTCGATTTCAGTCTGGCCGCCGGAGGCGTGCTGTGCCTGGAGGGTGCGAACGGCGCCGGCAAATCGACGCTGCTGCGCGCGCTGGCCGGACTGGTGCCGATCAGTGAGGGCACCGTGCACTGGTTCGGCCGCGCATTGACGGCGCCCGATGCCGAGACCCGTGAGCGGATCGGCTTTCTCGGCCATCAGCTCGCCCTGCGCGCCGAGCTGTCGGCCATCGAAAACCTGCGCTTCCTCGCCGCGCTGGACGGCGTGCCCGCCACTGCGGTGACGCCTGCCCTGTTCGAGCGCGTCGGACTCGCCGGCTACGAGGAGCATCCGGCCGGCCGGATGTCGGCCGGACAGCGCAAGCGGCTCGCGCTGGCGCGGCTGCTGCTGCCGAATCGCTATGCGCTGTGGCTGCTCGACGAGCCCTTCGCCAACCTGGATCGCTCCGGACAGGCGCTGGTCGCCGAACTGGTCGCGACGGTGCGCCGGCGTGCGGCGGTCGTCCACAGCAGCCACGGCTTGCTCGGCCACGTGGCCGATGAGCAGCGCCTCACCCTCGAAGCCGCCCTCGAGGCCGCATGAGCGCCCCCGGATTGCTGGCCCCAGCCTTCACCCGCGAGTTGCGCACGATGCTGCGTCGGCCGGAAGCCGTGCTGCATCCGCTCGCCTTCGTCTGGCTGGTGACACTGATGTTCGGCATCGCGCTGGGGCCGACGCCGAACCGCATGGTCGCGGTCGGGCCGGCGGTGCTGATGGTCACCGTGCTGCTGGCCCAGTTGCTCGCCGCCGAGGGCCTGCTGGCCGAGGACGAGCGCGATGGCCAGATCGACCAGTGGCTGACCAGCGGCGGTTCGCTCAGCGCCATCCTCTACGGCAAGGTGCTGGCCCGCACCGCCGCGCTGCTGGTACCGCTGCTGGCCTCGGCACCGCTGCTCGCCGCGATGTTTCGCCTGGAGGCGGAACTCGTGCCCATTCTGATGGTCGTGCTGCCGCTGCTGACGCTGGCGACCGCGCTGGTCGGGCTCGCCGGAACTGCCTTGACGGTCCGCGTCGGACGGGGTGGTATGCTGCTGGCCTTGCTGGTGTTGCCGTTGAACGTGCCGCTGCTGCTGTTCGCGCTGGGCACGCTGGAGGCCGGCCGCACCGGCGATCCGGTCCAGGGGCCGCTGCTGTGGCTGGCAGCGCAGACCGTCGGCTTGCTGACGCTGGCGCCGCCCGCTGCGGCACTTGCCCTGCGCGCCAGCAGCGACTGATATCCCTCCCTGCGACCGACCCGATCATGCCCAGTCCTTCGAGCAGCCCTGCAATCGACGCCTCCGGCAAGGCCTGGTGGCACCGCGCCTGGGTCTGGCTGCACCAGTACGGCTCCCCGCCGGTGTTCTACGACTTCAGCCGCCGCTGGCAGACCCCGAGCTTCGTGGTCTTCCTGCTGCTGGCGATTCCGTCCATCGCCTATGGCCTGTGGCTCGCCCCCGCCGACTATCTGCAGGGTGACAGCTACCGGATCATCTACATCCACGTGCCGGCCGCGTGGATGAGCCTGATGGTCTATGCCTTCATGGCCGCGCAGGGCGCGATCGCGCTGATCTGGCGGGTGCGCATCTGCGAGATCCTGATCTCCGCCGCTGCCCCGATCGGCGCGATGTTCACCGCCGTCACCCTGCTGACCGGGATGATCTGGGGCCGGCCGACCTGGGGGACCTACTGGACCTGGGACGCCCGGCTGACGTCGCAGCTGGTGCTGCTGTTCCTGTATCTGGGCGTGATGGCGCTGGCTGCCGCCTACGCCGACCGCCGCCAGGGCGCCCGCGCCGCGGCCGTGCTGGCGCTGATCGGCGTCGTCAATCTGCCGATCATTCGCTACTCGGTGGAGTGGTGGAACACGCTGCACCAGTCGGCCACGATCCGGCTGATCGGCCCCGACACGATCAGCGGCTCGATGGCGCTGCCGTTGTGGGGCATGGTGCTGGCGACCAAGTTCTACTTCCTCGCCGTGCTGCTGCTGCGCGCCCGCACGCTGCTGGTGGAGCAGGACCGCGGCAAGGCCTGGCTGCGCGAGCGGCTGGGCGTCAGCACCGGCAGCGACATGGCCGCGACGGCCCGTCCGGATACTGGCCACGGAGGCACGCAATGACCGAATGGTTGCTGGAACGGGGCCACTGGGCTTTCGTGATCCTCGCCTATCTGGTGACGCTCATTCTGGTGCTGGCCGACGTGCTGGCGCCGTGGTTGCGCGAACGCCGGCTGACCCGGGAAATCCGCGCCCTCGCGCGGCGCAGTGATGCACGGAGCAAGACCCGATGAACGAACACCGCAAACGCCGGCTGATCCAGGTCAGCGCCATCCTGCTCGGCGTCAGCGCCGCGACGGCACTGGCGATCAGCGCGCTCGGCAGCAACATGAACCACTTCTACTCGCCGAGCGACATCCTTGCCGGCAAGGCGCCCGACCGCCAGTTCCGGATCGGCGGCATCGTGCTGGAGGGCTCGACCGAACGCCCCCCGGGCACGCTGCAGGTCAACTTCAGGGTCACCGATCGCTTTCGCGACGTGCCGGTGCGCTACGAGGGCATCCTGCCGGACCTGTTTCGCGAGGGTCAGAGCGTGATCGCCACCGGCGTGCTCACGGCCGATGGCGCCTTCGAGGCCCGCGAAGTGCTGGCCAAGCATGACGAGAACTACATGCCGGCCGAGGTCGCCGATGCGATCGCCCGCGCCAAGGAACAGCAGGGCACCGAAGCGGCCGTCACGCCGGCCGGCGGCTACGGAGGCACGCCATGAGCGCCGAACTCGGTCAAGTCGCCCTGCTGCTCGCGTTCCTGCTGGCGATCGTGCAGGGCGTGTTCCCCCTGATCGGCGCGTGGAACGGCAATGCCCGCTGGATGGCGCTGGGCCGCAGCACCGCGGTCGGCCAGTTCATCATGGTGTTCCTGGCCTTCCTTGTGCTGGTCCATGCCTTCGTGGTGCAGGACTTCTCGGTGTCCTACGTCGCCGACAACAGCAACCTGAAGTTGCCGTGGTACTACCGCGTCAGCGCCGTCTGGGGTTCGCACGAGGGCTCGCTGCTGCTCTGGCAGCTGATCCTCGCCGGCTGGACGCTCGCCGTTGCCGCCTTCTCCAGCCACCTGCCGGAGCGCTTCGTCGCTCGGGTGTTGGCGGTGATGGGCTGGATCACGGTCGGCTTCATCAGCTTCATGATCTTCACCAGCAACCCCTTCGAGCGCTATCTGCCGGCACCGCTGGACGGTCACGACCTGAATCCGCTGCTGCAGGACTTCGGCCTGATCGTGCATCCGCCGATGCTCTACATGGGTTACGTCGGCTTCTCGGTGGCCTTCGCCTTCGCGATCGCGGCGCTGCTCGACGGCAAGGTCGAGGAGGCCTGGGTGCGCTGGTCGCGGCCGTGGACGCTGGTGGCATGGGCGTTTCTCACCGCAGGCATCGCACTGGGCAGCTGGTGGGCCTATTACGAACTCGGCTGGGGCGGCTGGTGGTTCTGGGATCCGGTCGAGAACGCCTCCTTCATGCCCTGGCTGGTCGGCACCGCGCTGATCCACTCGCAGGCGGTGACCGAGAAGCGCGGCACCTTCCGCAACTGGACGCTGCTGCTCGCCATTTCCGCCTTCAGCCTGTCGCTGCTCGGCACCTTCCTGGTGCGCTCGGGCGTGCTGACCAGCGTGCACGCCTTCGCCAACGATCCGGAGCGCGGGATGTACATCCTCGCCTTCCTCGGCATCGTGGTCGGTGGCGCGCTGACGATCTTCGCGCTGCGCGCCCACAAGATCGGCCTCGCCCCGCCGGCCGAGATGTGGTCACGCGAGACGCTGCTGCTGGCCAACAACGTGCTGCTGACCACCACCTGCGCCATGGTGCTGCTCGGCACGCTGTGGCCGCTGGCCGCCGAGTCACTCGGCATGGGCAAGGTCTCGGTCGGCCCGCCCTACTTCGGCCTGATGTTCACGCTGATCGTCGCGCCGCTGGTGGCGCTGATTCCGTTCGGGCCGCTGGTGCGCTGGGCGGGTGATGCGCCCTCGACCACCTTCGCGCTGTTGAGAACCAGCCTGATCGCCGCCGTGACGCTGGGCGTCGTGGTGTTCTTCCTGCGCGATGGATGGACCTGGCGCGCGCTGCTCGGCGTGTCCTGCGCCGCGTGGATCGCCCTCGGCACCTTCGTGTTCCTGCGTCGACGCTGGCAGCTGATGCAGGGCCGCAAGGGCTGGCTGGGTCTGGAAATGGCCGGCATGGCGACCGCGCACCTCGGCGTGGCGGTCTGGCTGGTCGGCGTCGTCATGGTGGTCGCCTTCGGCGTCGAACGCGATGTGCGCATGTCGCCGGGCGATTCCACGCGGATTGGCGAGTACGAATTCCGGATGACCGAACTGACCCACCGCGAAGGTCCGAACTTCTCGGCCGACAAGGCGGTGATCGAACTCTGGAAGGGCGAAACGCAGATCACCACCCTGAAGCCCGAGAAGCGCCAATACCTGCGCGGCGAAGTGATGACCGAGGCCGGCATCCGTCCGGGCCTGACCGGGGACCTGTTCGTGGCGATGGGCGAGCCGCTGGATGGCGGCCAGGCCTGGTCGATCCGCGTGCAGCACAAGCCGTACATCCGCTGGGTCTGGTTCGGCGCCGTGCTGATGTTGGTCGGCGGTCTGCTGGCGGCTGCCGAACGGCGCTTCCGCATCCCGTTGAAGGCTCGCGAGTCGGCGCCGGCCGCCGCCGCTCCGGCATCCGCGGGCACTCCGACGCCCACCGGCAGCGTCCAGCCGGCCGGCGGGAGCGCCTGAACCATGTGGAAGCGCTTCCTGCCGCTGGCGGTGTTTCTGGCCATGGCGGTCCTGCTGTTTTCGGGCATCGGCAAGGACACCAAGCTGGTACCCAGCCCGCTGATCGGCAAGCCGGCACCGGCCTTCGATCTGACCGATCTGAACTCCGGACAGGCCTTCAGCCCGGCCAACCTGAAGGGCCAGCCCTACATCCTCAACGTCTTCGCCAGCTGGTGCGTGTCCTGCCGGATCGAGCATCCGGTGCTGATGGCCTACCGGGCGCAGGGCAAGCTGCCGGTGGTGGGCCTGAACTACAAGGACACCACCGAGGCCGCACAGCGCTGGCTGCGCCAGCACGGCAACCCCTACAACTTCGTCCCCTTCGATGAAACCGGCCGGGTCGGCATCGACTTCGGCGTGTACGGCTCGCCGGAGACCTTCTTCGTCGACGCCGCCGGCGTGATCCGCCACAAGCACGTCGGCCCGCTGACCCCGGAGCTGCTCGATGAGTGGACCCGGCGGCTCACGGAGTCCTCCTGATGCGGCGACCCTCTGTGCTCCGCTGGTTCGCCCTGCTACTGCTGTGCGTGGGGCTTGCCGCCCACGCCATCGACCCGATCGAGTTCCGCACTCCCGACGAGGAACGCCGCTTCAAGGAGATCGTCCGCGAGCTGCGCTGTCTGCAGTGCCAGAACGAATCGATCGCCGAAAGCCACGCCACCATCGCCCGCGACCTGCGCCGCCAGGTGATCGAGCAGCTGCGCGAGGGTCGCAGTGACGACGAGATTCGTCGCTTCATGACCGACCGCTACGGCGAATTCGTGCTGTATCGGCCACCCATGGAGCCGCGCAACTGGTTCCTGTGGGCCGCTCCGGTGATCCTCGCCGTGGTCGGCATCATCCTGCTGCTGCGCGAAATGAAGAAACGCAAGACGGCCGCACGCGCCGGCGCTACCGCGCCGCCGCCGGCAACCGGAGAAGACTGGTGAATCTCTCGTTCGGACTGTGGGCGGCGGCACTCGTCGCCCTGGGATTGGTGTTTGCTTTGTGGCCGCTGCTGGTGACCCCGCGGCCGAAAAAGGATGCGCGGATGAGCAAGCTCGAACAGGAAAAGGCCACGCTGCAGGGCCTGAAGGCGCAGGGCGTGCTCAGTGAGGCGCAGTTTCGCGAGGCCAGTGCCAAGCTCGCCGCGCAGTGGATGGAATCCGACGCGGCGCCGACCGCCCCGCCACCGCGCCCGGCGATGGCACTCGCCCTGATCCTGCTGGTCGCCGTGCCGCTGGTGACCGCCCTGCTCTACACCACCGTCGGCACCACCGAGGCCCTCGACCCGGCCGCGCGCGTGGCCCCGGCGGCACCGGCCGACGCCGAGGCCAACAGCCACGACCTGTCGCTGGCCGCGGCGCAGTTGTCCGAGCGGATGAAGCAGAACCCCGATGACGTCGAGGGCTGGCGCCTGCTCGGCCGCACCTATCGTTCGCTGGAGCGCTTCGCCGACGCCCGCGATGCGCTGAAGCAAGCCAACGACCGCCAGCCGCAGGACGCCGAGATCCTCTCCGAGTACGCCGAGGTGATGGGCCTGTCGGCCAGTCCGCCCTCGCTGGTCGGCGAACCGGAAAAGTTGCTGGACGCCGCACTCGCGATCGACGCCGACAACCAGCGCGCGCTGTTCTTGAAGGGCTATGCGCTGCAGCAGCAGGGCGACCTGCAGGGCGCGCTGACCCGCTGGGAGCGACTGCTGTCGCTGATTCCCGCCGAGGAAGCGCCACCGACGCTGGTCGCGCAGATCGAGCAGACCCGCCAGCAGCTCGGTCAGGCGCCCGCCAGCACGCCGCCTGCTGCCGGTCCGAGCGCGCCGGCAACCCCGGGCGCCGCCGACATCGCCGAGGCGAGCGTCACCGTACAGGTCACGCTGGACCCGGCGCTGGCCGCCAACGTGCAGCCGGACCAGACCCTGTTCGTCTTCGCCCGAGCCGAAAACGGCCCGCCGATGCCCCTCGCAGTCACTCGACTCACCGCCAGCCAGTTGCCGGCCACGGTCACGCTGACCGATTCGATGGGCATGGTCGAGGGGCTCAAGCTGTCGAGCTTCCCGCGCATCGTGGTTGGCGCCCGGATCAGCACCACCGGCCGCGCCAACGCCTCGCCCGGCGACCTCGAAGGCCTGAGCGACGGGTTTGCCCTGCCGCGCGGCGAGCCGGTGAGCGTCACGATCCAGACCGTGCGGCCCTGAGACCGGCCCTCACGACGCCTGCACGAGGTTGCCGGCCGGGATAGGATCGGCCAGCGCAAGCCCGCGCCCACCAAGGAGCCATCATGGGTCTTTTCAGCTTCGTCAAGTCCGCCGGCAACAAGCTGTTCGGCGGCAAGAAACCCTCCGAGATCCCGAACCTGGCCTATCTGGTACGTGGCCATGTCTACGAGCAGGGCCTGCCGACCAACGGACTGCGCTGCTGGCTGGAGAACGAGGTGATGGTGGTCACCGGCTGGGCACCGGACCGCGCAACCAAGGAAAAGATCATCCTCGCGGTGGGTAACGTCGAGGGCGTCGACAAGGTCGAGGACCGTATTGCGATTGGCTCGCCGCCGAAGCCCGCCGCAGCGCCGATCGTCGTGGAAGCGCCAGTGACCGTGGAAGCCGCCGAAGCGGAACTCACCGACGAGCAGCTGCCGACGCCGGCCGATCTCGAAGCCGCCGAATTCACCTCGCGCACCTACACCGTGGAGAAAGGCGACACGCTGTCGAAGATTGCCAAGGAGATGTATGGCAACGCGGGCAAGTATCCGGTGATCTTCGAGGCCAACCAGCCGATGCTGAAGCACCCGGATCAGATCTATCCGGGGCAGGTCCTGCGGATTCCGTCGCTGGATTGAGCCGGCGTCAGCGTTTCTTGACGATTCTGTCTGCCGCCTTCACCTTGCTCAGCAGGGCGCAGGATTATCCTCGGGGGTTCATGTGCAGTCCCACAGGAGCCCCCGAATGACCCGAACCCTGCTCGCCGCCGCGCTGCTCGCCTTGCTGGCCGGCACCGGCCCCCTCGTGGCGCAAGATGCTTCCAACGACTCGGTCCAGCGCTCGGCGCAGGAAACCTACCTCATCCGCTTTGCGGAGCCGGGACTGCTCTATAACACCGGGCAGATTCGCGGTCAGGTCGCCACCGCACCCTCGGCCACCGGCAGCCGCAAGCTGGACGGAAGCACCCCGGAAGCGCTGCAATACCGCACCTTCCTGAAGAACCAGCAGGACGACTACCTGACAGCGATCGCCACGGCGATTGGCCGCAGCGTGGCGCCCAGCTATCGCTACGAGGTCACCCACAACGGCATCGCACTCGAACTGAGTGCCAGTGACGCACAGAAAGTCCGCGGCGTGCCCGGCGTCGTCGATGTGCGCCCGGCCGGCACCTACGAGCTCACCGGCGATCGCCAGCCCTTCTACATCGGCGCCGACGCGATCTGGAACGGAACGGCGGTTCCGGCAAACACGCCGAACAACATCCTGCGCGGTCAGGGCATCGTGGTCGGCATCGTCGACAGCGGCGTCAACATCGCCCATCCGTCCTACGCACCGATGGACGCCAGCTGCGGTTTTGCTCAAACCACCAACAAACTGCTGCAGTCGCGCAACTGCATTGGCGATGCAACTTGCACTGCCGGCAGTCCGGGGCAGGATCTCAACGGCCATGGCAGCCACGTTGCCGCCACCGCCGCCGGTAACGTCGTGCCTGCCGGCAGCGTGCAGGCCAACCCCGCACTGCCCGCGACCACCGTCCAGGGCGTTGCCCCCTGCGCCAGCCTGATCACCTATCGTGTCTGCGAGCAGTCCAGCTGCGACGGCGCCGCGATTGCTGCCGCTTTCCAGAACGCGATTCTCGACCAGGTCGACGTCGTCAACTTCTCGATCTCCGGTGGCACCAACCCGTGGGCTGACAATGACCGCTTCAAGCTGGACGCGGTCAACGCCGACATTTTCGTGGCGGCCTCGGCCGGCAACACCAGCGCAAACATCCCGAACCCGATCGGCACCGTCAACCACCGCGGTCCGTGGGTCATGTCGATCGCCAACAGCACCGATGACCGGCCGAATCAGGGCGTCAACAGCTCGATCCGCTTCACGGTCACCTCGCCGACCCCGCCGGCGGGCCCGCTGGCAGGCACGGTGACGGCTTTCGGCATGGGACCGCCCCCGGCCTCTGGTGCACAGCCAATCCGGTTCTTCGCCGCCAACGCGCTGGGATGCACGGCCAATGGCGGTTTCCCGGCAGGCACCTTCACCGGTGCTGTCGCCCTGATCCAGCGCGGCACCTGCCCCTTCGAAGAGAAGCTCAACAACGCCCAGGCTGCTGGTGCGGTGGCCGGGATCATCTTCAACAACGTCGCCGGTACCCCGGCCTTTTCGCCCGGCGCTGCCACGCTGCCCAGCGCCGGTCTGGAACAGGCTGTCGGTGAGGCGCTGCGCGACTTCATCGTCGCCAACGGCGGCACGCCGACCGTGCTGAACTTCGTCACTGCCGCCCGCGAAGGTGGCGTGCTGAATGCCGGCAGCCTGCGCGGCCCGAACCCGTCCTTCGACATCACCAAGCCGGACATCACCGGCCCGGGCACCAACATTTACGACGCGTTCGTTGCGCCGCAGCTGTTCAGTTTCCTCACCGGCACCTCGATGTCCGGCCCGCACGTGGCTGGCGCCGGCGCGCTGGTCCGCGCCGTGCGTCCGACCTGGCGGCCGATGGAAGTGCACTCGGCACTGATGATGACCGCGAACCGAAACCAGTGGCAGCCGGACGTACTGACGCCAGCCACCCCGGATGACGTCGGTACCGGCATGGTCGACCTGCGCAAGGCCGCGCTGGCCGGATTCGTGCTCGACGAGACCTTCGCGAACTTCCTGGCGGCGAATCCGGCGACGGGCGGCAACGTCCGCAGCCTCAACATCGCCAGCATGCGCAGCGTCAACTGCCAGGGCCAGTGCCTGTTCAGTCGCACCATCCGCAACACGCTGACTGTGCCGGCCACCTGGACGGTGTCGGTGACCAATCCGTCGGCCAACGTGACAATCCGGCCGATCGAGGGCTTCAGCTTCAACGGCACCACCACCGAGACCCGCAACGTCACCGTGATCGTCGACATCGCCCCCGGCACGACGATCACCACCCCGGTGTTCGGCGAAGTCCGCTTCACCGCGGCCGGTGGCGTCTCGCCGGATCTGGTCTGGACCGTCGGCATCGCCGGCACCGGCCCGAACGCCGATCTGGTGCTGCGGACCGGCTTCGAAGGTCAGAACTGAGCCTGACGACTCACGCCGGTGCTGCACCGGCGTGAGCCCGACGTATCCAACAGGCCCGCCTCGTGCGGGCCTGTTGCGTTTCAGGGCCTAAACCAATCGCATCACGACCGACATTAGCCCGCTCCGCGCTGATGCCGCGCCTGCCGCGGCGGCGTCACGCTGCTGGTCCGCGGACGCGGACCCGGTGCCGGCAGGTCGGGGGCGAAGTCGAGGTGGCTGCGGCCGCCGGCCTCGCGGTAGTCCTCGGCGAGTGCGCGGCCCCAGTCGGCCGGGGCCAGCCCGTAATCCACGCCCCACGCGTGTAAAAGCCGCACCAGTCGGTCCTGCGCGATCGCGTGGGTCTGGCGGGTCTGGGCATACAGCCAGTCGGACAGCGCCATGAAGCGGGCGTAGGGCTGCTCGCTCAAGAGCCGCGACAGCGTGCGCGGGTAGCGGCCGGCATTGGCGATCAGGTCCCAGTAGCGGGCGAAGCGGCCGATGCGCTGCAGCGTCGGGAAGTCCAGCACATCGGTTTCCAGAACCTGATAGGGCGGGAAGGGCTGGTAGCGCATCCGGTGCGCCTCGGTGTGGCGCTCGATTGGCGCGCCGCGCAGACGCTTCAGGATGCCGACCTGGATCTCCTGCGGCCCCAACGCCACCAGTCGGTCGAAGCCGGCGGCGAAGCTGGCCAGATCCTCGCCGGGCAGGCCGGCGATCAGGTCCACGTGCAGATGGGCGTGGCTGTGCGCGCGCAGCCAGCGCAGGTTGGCCTCGGCCTTGGCGTTGTCCTGCCGCCGCGAGATCCGCGCCTGTGTCGCCGGGTCAAAGGTCTGGATGCCGACCTCGAATTGCAGATAACCCGGCGGAAAGCGGGCGATCCGCTCCTTCAATACCTCCGGCAGATGGTCCGGCACCAGCTCGAAATGTGCGTAGGGCGCTGTGGCCGGTTCCGCCTCGATCCGTTCCAGAAAGAAATCGAGGATCGCGGTCGCCACGTCCTTGCGCAGGTTGAAGGTGCGGTCGACGAACTTGAAATGCCGCGCCCCGCGCCGATGCAGCTCGGCCATCTCGGCCAGAAACGGCTCCAGCGGAAACGGCCAGGCGGTTCGGTCCAGCGCCGACAGGCAGAACTCGCACTTGTACGGGCAACCGCGCGAGGCCTCGACGTACAGATGCCGCTCGGCCACGTCGGTGTCGCTGTACAGCGCATACGGGCTGGCCAGCGCCTCGAGCGGCGGCTGCTTGCCGGCGATCACCTTCGCCGGCACCCGCCCGGCCAGCCGCTCGCCGCAAAGCTCGGCAAAGCTCACATCGCCCCAGCCGGTGATGACGTGATCGGCCAGCGCGCAGATCGGCTGCTGGTCAATCTCGTGGCTGACCTCCGGCCCGCCCAGCACGATCACCAACTCCGGCCGCAGCGTCTTCAACAGCGCTACCAGTCGGGTCGTCTCCTCAACGTTCCAGATATACACGCCGAAGCCCACGATCTGTGGACTCCGCGCCAGCAGCGCTTCCGCCAGCTCCTCCGGCCGCTGGCCGATCACGAACTCGACCAACTCCGCCCGCGGCTGGAGCGGCCCGAGGTTGGCGAGCAGATAGCGCAGGCCCAGCGCGGCGTGCAGGTGGCGGGCGTTGAGGGTGGCGAGGACGATATCGGGCATCCGCTTATTGTGGCGGATGTGGCGGCGACGGCGGATGCCGTCGCTCGCCTGGGTACCATGCCGACGCTCTCAGTTGCAGGTGGCGCTGTAGAAAGAGCTGCTGGAGGGCGGAGTTTCTCCGCTCTCGAAACCCGACTTCATCAACTGGTCGGATGACGCAGCACTGGATGGGCCAATGAGGTTCCCGGTATAGGCGATGGTTCCCTGGGTCAGCGGACCGGCTGCATTCGGGCAGCGCTGATTGAATGTCGCATTGAGTGCGAGCGGGACATTATCCAGGCCATCCATCAGCACATTGGAGACCGAGAAACTGCCCTGCAGCGTATTGCAACCGGCTCCGCCATAACTGAAGTCCAGCCCGGCTTCACTAGCGAGCTGGAAGGGGAACCTGGTCGCGACGGGATAGCTGGCCACCGCCAGAGGTACGTCACCAGGTGCCGCAAGATCAACGCGCCAGTTGCCGTTCGAACCACCGGGCAGCGGACCGGAGTAGGCCAGTGATGCGCCGTTGTCGAAATTGCTGGTCATGACCGATGTCGCCCGCGAGAGCGTGAAATTCGCGGTTCCACCCGGTGCCGTCCCACCAATGGCACCGGTGGCTGCCACGAACGAAAACGTACCACTCGGATCAATGACTGCCCGGTGGGAATCAACACTGATCGGCAAGGTTGAATTGAATCGGATCTGACCCGCAACCGCACGACCATACTGCTCGCACTGCTGGTTGAAATCGACTGCGAGCTTCGTGATGTCGCCACCGGCATTCGCCTCGATCTCGAGAATTCGGAATCGTCCATAGGCCACGTTGCAGCCCGAGGAGCCGAAGCTGAAGTCCATTGCGGGCCGCGTGGCCACCGCGAATCGTCGAGCGCGCTCATAGCATCCCGCAGCAAGCACGATGCCAGTCGGCGGACGCAGCTCCAAACTCCAGGATGTCGCCTGACTGGCCGGATTGCTCACCCGGATGCTGGGTCCCACACGGGTCACTCGGATACTGGCCAGCGAATAGCTCAAGTCCTGCGCAGTTCCCACCGGAAAAGCGCCGGCATCCGGCCTGATCACGAGTCGATCCTGTGCCAGACTGCTGGCAGAAGCGACGAGCATCAACAGGGCAAGTGTTTTTTTCTTCATGCAATCAACTCCGTGGTGAATGATCGAATCAAGGCATGCAAATCGGTCAAGCCGATGCTGCGGGAAGCGGGGCGAACAACAAGGCACCTTTGATTCCAGAGCATCCTCCGGCCCGCAGCTTGCAAATGATCGGGCGACGCGAATTGCATCACGCCTGACGAAACGCAGCGGGGAACGAGATGGATAGCCGGATCACAAGCCTCCGGACTCCTCGGGACAGATCGCCGAAGTCCGACTCTGCTCAGCATCAAGCCTGCAGGCAGAGCATCGACAAACGTGGAAACTTTGGAATCGAAAAGTGACAAGAATGTAACCTTTGCAGAAGACCCCTCGACTCGTCAAGGATCGTTCATTCCGAAGACAGCTATCAGGCGACCAGGCTTGGCCGAGACCTGTCGAGGCAGCGGTCTTTGCGATGGGTGCGCCTTGCGACGGATGCTGGGTCGGGTGTCCATCGGCGTTCGATTTCACGCCCACGTGACTTCCGGCCGGTGGAGCCGGCGTGAAGCAGGCGTAGATTGCCGGCGCTGGCGACCGTCCGGGCCGCCGCCCACCGGAGACACCCCATGCGTCCCACCCTGCTGTCCCTGCTGGCGCTGCTCGCGCTGGCGCCGGCGGCTCATGCCCTGAGCGTCGACGAACTCGTCGCCAAGAACCTCGAAGCCCGCGGCGGCGTCGAGGCGATCCGCGCCATCCAGTCGCTGAAGTCGACCGGCAAGATGAACTTCTCCGGCGGCGACTTCAGCGTCGACCTCGGCATGACCACCTACGCCGAACGCGGCAACAAGCTGCGCTCAGAGGCCACGATCCAGGGGCTGACCCAGGTGCAGGCCTATAACGGCAAGGACGGCTGGATGATCAACCCCTTCCAGGGCCGTCGCGATCCGGAGCGGATGAGCGCCGAGGACGTCAAGAGCATGGAAACTCAGGCCGACATCGACGGGCCGCTGGTCGACTGGAAGGCCAAGGGCCACCAGGTCGAGTACCTCGGCACCGAGGACGTCGACGGCACGATGGCGCACAAGCTCAAGGTGACGCTGAAGAACGGCGACATCGAGTACCGCTACCTCGACCCCGACTACTTCCTCGAAATCCTGATCGTGTCGCAGATGAAGCGGCGCGGGGTCGAGAGCGAGATGGTCACCGAACTCGGCAACTACGAAAAGGTCGCCGGCGTATTCATTCCCTTTGCGCAGGAAAGCGGTCCGAAGGGCAGGCCGCGCGGCCAGAAGGTCACCTTCGAGAAGGTCGAGGCGAACGTCGAGATCGACGACGCGCTGTTCGGCTTCCCGCAGACCGCGAAATGAGGCGCCCGATCATGAAGACGCATGTGTTGTACGCCCTGCCCGGCCTCGCCCTCGCGGCGGTCGCCACCGCCGCGACCCCGCCGGTCTTCGACGCCGGCACGATTTCCGGTCTCGGCGCCCGCAACATCGGCTCGGCGGCGATGAGCGGCCGCATCGCCGCGCTGGCCGCTCACGTCGAGGACGGCAAGACCGTGATCTACGTCGGCGCGGCCAGCGGCGGCGTCTGGAAGTCGGTGGACGGCGGCACCAGCTTCAAGCCGGTGTTCGACAAGCAGCCGGTGCAGTCGATCGGCGCGATCGCGCTGGATCCGTCCAACCCGAAGAACCTCTGGGTCGGCACCGGCGAGGCCTGGACCCGCAACTCGGTGTCGATCGGCAACGGCGTGTACCGCTCCACCGATGGCGGCGAGACCTGGAACTGGCTCGGCCTGCCAGAGAGCGAGCGGATCACCAAGATCCTCGTGCATCCGAAGGACGGCAACGTCGCCTACGTCTGCGTGCCCGGCAAGCTCTGGAGCGACTCCGCCGAGCGCGGCGTCTACAAGACGGCCGACGGCGGCAAGACTTGGCAGCAGGTACTGAAGGGCGCCAACCTGTCGACCGGCTGCTCCGGCATGGACTTCGACCCGGGCAATCCGGACCGGCTGCTGGTCGGGATGTGGGACTTCCGCCGCAAGGCCTGGACCTTCCGCTCCGGCGGTGAGGGCCCGGAAGCGAAGAGCGGCAGCGGTCTGTTTGAAACTCTGGACGGCGGCAAGAGCTTCCAGCCGGTTGCGGCGGGTGCCGGCGGCCTGCCGACGCAGCCGTGGGGTCGCGTCGAGGTGGTCTTCGCGCCCTCGGACCGCAACGTCGTCTACGCCTTCATCGAGGGCATCGACAGCGCGCTGTATCGCTCCTCGGACGGCGGCAAGACCTGGGAACAGCGCGACAAGAGCCAGATGATGGTCTGGCGGCCCTTCTACTTCGCCAAGCTGGTGGTCGACCCGACCAACCCGGAGCGGCTGTTCAAGGTCAACCTGCGCCTGATCGTCTCCGACGACGGCGGCAAGAGCTTCTCGGACGCCGCCGGCAGCACCCACGCCGACTCGCATGACCTGTGGATCAACCCGGCCAACCCGAAAGAGATCGTGCTCGGCGACGACGGCGGCATCTGGTACAGCAAGGACGGCGGCGGCCGCTGGTGGAAGGGCCACAACCTGCCGATCAGCCAGTTCTATCACGTCGCGGTCGACAACCAGGACCCGTACCGTGTCTACGGCGGCCTGCAGGACAACAGCTCGTGGGTGGCCGAATCCAGCTACCCGGGCGGGGTGTCCAACGAGCGCTGGGAGAACCTCTACGGCGGCGACGGCTTCTGGGTGATCCCCGACGGCAGCGACCCGAACATCGTCTACGCCGAGTACCAGGGCGGCAACATCGCCCGCATCGACCGGCGCACCAAGCAGGCCCGCGAGATCCAGCCGAAGGCCGGTGCCGGCGAGAAGCTGCGCTACAACTGGAACGCGCCGATCCACCAGAGCCCGACCCGGCCCGGCACGATCTACCTCGGCTCGCAGTTCCTGTTCCGCACCAAGGACCGCGGCCAGACCTGGGACCGCATCTCGCCGGACCTTTCCACCAACGACCCGAAGCGCCAGCAGCAGGAGCTTTCCGGCGGCATTACCGTGGACAACTCCTCGGCCGAGATGAACACGACGATCTACACGATCGCCGAGTCGGCAAAGAACCCGCAGCTGATCTGGGTCGGCACCGACGACGGCAACGTCCAGCTGACCCGCAACGACGGCCAGAGCTGGACCAACGTCACCCGGAACCTCAAGGGCCTGCCGAAGGGGCCGTCGTGGATCTCGTGGGTCGAGGCCTCGCGGCATGACGAGGCCACGGCCTTCGTCACCGTCGACCGCCACACCGACGGCGACATGAGCCCGCATGCCTTCGTCACCCGCGACTACGGCCAGAGCTGGACCCGCATCGCCGGCGCGACCCAGGGCATCCGCGGCTACGCCCACGTGATCCGCCAGGATCCGGTCGACGCCGACCTGCTGTACCTCGGCACCGAATTCGGCCTGTGGATCAGCATCGACGGCGGCGCCAACTGGGCCGAGTTCAAGGGCGGCGACTTCCCGTCGGTCGCGGTCCGCGACGTCCAGATCCAGGAGCGCGAGCACGATCTGGTGATCGGCACCCACGGCCGCGGCATCTGGATCGTCGATGACATCACCCCGCTGCGCGCCATCAGCGCCGGCACGCTGGCCAGTGAAGCCGTCTTCCTGCCCTCACGGCCGACGCAGCAGCGCATCGGCGGCGTCGGCGGCTGGAGCAACGGCGACGCCACCTTCGTCGGCGAGAACGCCCCCGGCGGCGCGGTGCTGAGCTACTACCAGCGCACTCGCCACCTGTTCGGCGACCTGAAGCTCGAAATCTTCGACGCCGAGGGCAAGCTGGTCGACACCATCCCGGCCAGCAAGCGCCGCGGCCTCAACCGCGTCAGCTGGTCGATGCGGGTCAAGCCGCCGCGCGTGCCGAAGGCCGCACAGATCGCCTTCGCCGGCACGCAGGGGCCGCGTGTGCTGCCCGGCACCTACACCGCGCGACTGACCAAGGGCGACCAGACCTACGAGACGACGATCGAGGTCGGCCTCGACCGCCGCGCCGAGTACAGCACCGCCGAGCGCACCGAGCAGTACCAGGCCGCCATGCGCGTCCACGCCCTGTTCGGCCGGATGACCGCGCTGACCGACCGCATCCAGTTCCTGCAGATGATGGCCGGCGGCATCGCGGGCCAGCTGCCGGAGGGCGACAAGCTCAAGAGCCAACTCGGCGGCTTCGTCGCCGGCGCTGAAGGCGTGCGCAAGCAGATCGTCGCCACCAAGGAAGGCGGCGCCATCACCGGCGAGGAGCGCCTGCGCGAGCACACCGACCAGCTCTACAGCGCCGTCCTCGGCTACGAAGGCAAACCCGCCACCACGCTGGTCGAACGCACCGCGGTCCTGGAAGGCGAACTCGACCGCATCACCGCCGAGTTCGACGCGCTGTCGAACACGTCCCTGCCGAAGCTCAACGAGGCATTGAAAGAACGTCAGCTGCCCGAACTGAGCTGGCCGCCCAAAGGCCCGATGCCGCCGATGGCTGACGTCTCCAGCGGCGACGGCCCCACCGGCTACTCCGCGCCGAAGAAGTACTACCGGCATCCGCTGTCGACGCTGCGCATGTATTGAGCGGCGGAGCGACTGCTCGGTTTGACACTGGGGCCCGGCATCGCCGGGCCTTTTTTGTGGGGCGGACCTCAGCTCTGATCGAAGGATCTCATCACTCGCGCCAGTGGCTCTGCGAGGGACTCTCTGACATCATACGACAGCGCCACACTTTCTCACAAATAATCTCAAAATGAAAAAAGACAGAATCCCTCTGAATCGGCACTTCTCGCCCTTGCCAAGAACCAAATCAGATTCCGAAATCTTCGACATTCAGTCACTTTCCAGAAGCTACCAGTTCATACACTGGGAGAACATTGAGCAGAATCGTCGATCCGTGATCCTTGCCGAAGCAGGTGCGGGGAAGACGATCGAAATGAAAGCACGCGCAGAAAAGCTGAGAGCACTTGGCAAGCAAGCCTTCCTGATGCGCATCGAAGCAATCGCTGAAAATTCCAATGCAAGGTTCGATATCGGCACCAGTACAGAACTCAACTACTGGATCGACCAGAGCCAAGATGAGGCATGGTTTTATCTTGATTCCGTAGATGAAGCCAGACTAAAGGACCCTCGATCTCTGAAACGAGCGCTACAGAACTTCAGCGTGCTGATTGAACCAGCATTGCAAAGAGCACACATCATTTTGAGCAGCCGTCCTTACGCATGGCGTCCTTTTTCTGATCAGCTATTGATGGAGGACCTGCTTCCAGCATGCCCGAAAGCGGCGACAAATGATCCGGCTTCAGATATCCAGATAGTATCGAATACTGACCAGACCATCGATGCCGAGAACGGCGCGCTTGTATACATCCTGAATCCCCTGACGGAAAGCGAGATTCGCGCCTACGCAAAGGGAAAGGGAACAAAAGACATTGACGACTTGATCGACTCACTGAACCGACTCAATTTGATGCAACTTGCATCCAGACCTTTCGACCTCAATGGAATTCTGACTCACTGGAAGAACAAACGCTCCTTTGGGAGTCGCTTTGAAATGATCCGCGAGGACATTCGAATTCGACTGACCGAGATTGACTCAGATCGATCACAACTTCAACCCCTGCGCTTCGAAACTGCTCTCAGAGGCGCGCGCCTAATCGCAGCAGCCGTCGTATTCACCGGACGTGCAGGAATCCGCGTACCAGATCCAAATCCAGATAACGAAGCAAGCGAGATTGATGCGGAGCATATCCTGAATTGGCATGCCAAGGAGACAGAGATACTACTGCAGCGCGCAGTCTTCAGTGATCCGATTTACGGAATGGTCCGATTTCGACATCGCGAAATCACGGAACTGCTGGCGGCCGAATGGCTTCATGAAAAACTCGAGACAAACCGGACGGCAATAGAGTCACTTATCTTCCGAGAACAATATGGCCAGAAAATCATCGCGCCCAGATTACGCCAACTACTGCCATGGCTGATTCTACTTGACCAGCCCATTCGAGAACGAATCATTAAGCTTGCGCCTGAGATTGCCATTGAAGGCGGCGATGCATCCAGATTGAGCTTCACCGAAAGGCGCCAGATTCTTCGCGGAATTGTTGAGCGAATCGATCGCGGATTTGACATTCATTCAGTACAAGGCAATAACGCCATACTGCGTATTGCCCAGCAGGATCTGGCTGATGAAGCACGAACCCTCCTCAGCCAGCACATCGAGAACAACGATGTTATATACTTCCTTGCGCGGCTCGCATGGTTAGCCAATTTTGGTGTCTGCGCACCATTACTCAGTACCATTGCAACGAACCCGACACGGGAGCTATCTGCCCGTGCTCTTTCCGCTCGGGCAGTCATGTCATGCAGCAACGCCTGCGACAAACATGAACTTTGGAAAAAGATCAACACCGATCCAACGCCGATACCGAGAAAGCTAATGGACGAGCTACTCGCGTTCGCCGATCACGACGAGACATCGGTTGCGCTGATTCTAGACTCCATTGAAAGGCTTGAGCCCTACCAAGAGTTTGAGAACACCGGACTCACCAAAACACTTCACGAATACATCGGGAAGGCCCCCATACGACAGAACTTGGAGTCTGGGTTGCCGACCCTGATTCGCGGACTGAGCGGCCATCTCAACAGACCTCCCTTTCTGGACAAGCAACACTGTCGAATCTCGACACACTTTCATTGGCTGATTGGCCCTGCCACCCATGCCGTGGAAAGACTTGTCGCCGAAAATCACCCAGCCGCACTGTCGCGAGAAGCACTGGACATTCTATGGAAAGGGCCAGTTGCAAGGATTTTTCGAGGAGAAGACTACAGCGAGCATAAGAACCAACTCTCAGAGCTTGTGCCAACCTGGAAGGAATTGAATGACACACTCTTCTGGCATTGCATCAAGGAAATCAGAAGAGAACGCAAGGCAGATTCCGAACGCGTGATCGACCATCATAGAGCACAGGCGTTCGAGCACTACTGGCGGTTTGGAGAAAACAGAATCGATGACCTGATTGAGTCAATTTCACAACAAAAATTCCTAGATGACAAACACGTCGGCTTGTCACTCGCAGCCGAACTGATCGAGACGATCCAAGATTCATCCAGCGCACGCCAGCGACTTCGTCGTGCCACTCGCGGCCACCCAGAGTTGACGGCGAGACTTACCGAACTATTTCGACCGCGCAAGATTCAGACCCGCTCATGGGAACAAGAAGCAGAAAAGCGCAAGATCAAGGCCAACCGACAGCGGAAAAGGGAAATTCAACAGCGGGAAAAGTGGGTTCTGGAACTGAAGTCCAATCCCGAAATTTTGACAACAAGCAAAAAAGGAAGGATCCAAGTAACACATCACCACTGTGGACTATTGAATTCAATCCTCCATTCTAAGAAATTTCGAAATCTCGGAGTTGGCGCCAGGCTCGCTCATTGGGAATTTTTGATTCCAGAGTTTGGGAAGGAAGTTGCTCTCGCATACCGCAATGCCGCTCGGTCCTACTGGCGCATTCACGACCCCGGACTGCGATCAGAAGGCAGTCAAGCAGATACGCAAAGCTGTGAACACGTGCTCGCCATCGCCGGCCTAGAAATCGAATACAGAGAGAACCCAGACTTTACTTCCACCCTTTCTACATCGGATGCAACTCATGCGTCTCGCTATTTTCCATGCGAACGAGATGGATTTCCCAGCTGGCTAGAGTCGCTCCACCAAGCACACCCACTTATCGTCGGAAGCACAATTCAAAAAGAACTCGAATGGGATCTATCAGGCAATATCCAGCATTACATCCTGAACAAGATCACCCATCATGCGCCCTGGCTCCATGAGGATATGGCATCCATCATTCTGAATTGGCTAAATAAAAACAAGAACCAAAGTTACGAACAGCTTCAATCCTGCACGCGGATCGTCTTTAACAGCAAGAAGCGCGGCGAGCTACTGGACCTAGCCAAATCGAGACTCAGCGATGCAACGTGTGGCAGCTTGCACTCTGCCTGGCGTTCACTTTGGGTGCTCTTGGACCCCGATACAGGAATACCTGCAGCCCACCAATGGCTCTCAGCACTCTCGAACGATATCGTGACCGAACAGGCACTGCTGTTCGCTTCCAGACTTCTGGGCGAGCCTGCCAACGCAGGTCTAATTGAAGCCCCCATGGACGCTCTAGAGCCAGCACACCTGAAGGATCTTCATCTATTTCTGTTCAAAAACTTCCCACCCAAGGAAGACATCAAGCATGCTGGCAACAGCGCATATTCGCCCGAACCGCGAGACTACGCGCAAAGCGCACGCGAAAAAACTCTCAGGCGACTTATTGAAACTCCGGGCAAGTCGTCGTGTATCGCGCTCAAGGAGCTTGCGCAGAACCATCCAGCTGAAAGGTATCGAGCATGGATGGAGACTTGTGCCCGCAGACGCGCGGAAATTGATGGCGATCTGGAACTCCTGACAACCGAACAGGTTCGCGCAATCGATCTTGATGACGTACTGAATCCCAGGACACATCGCCAGCTATTTGATCTGACCGTCCGACGCTTACTTAAACTTAAGAACTGGCTGGAGGACGGCGACGACAGCCCTTACCAAACCTGGCAGCGAGCAGAGCACGAAGCAGAAATGCGCAATCTGATTGCGGGACAACTCAATCGATCGGGCAGGTGCGAGACGGGCGGCAGCAACTGCGCTCAAGAAAACGAACTCGCAAACGCTCAGCGTCCTGACCTCTACATTCAATGTGCAGGGGTTGATTTCCCCGTACCCATCGAGCTGAAAATTCTCGACAAACCTTGGTCCGGACCCAATCTGTGCGAACGCCTACGCAACCAACTTGCCGGGGACTATCTCCGAGAAGGAAACTCAAGGTGCGGAGTGTTTTTGCTGATCTGGCAAGGGAGGAAAAGCAAGAAATGGGAAATCAATGGAAAATCAGTATCACTTGCTGAGCTACATAGCGCACTGTCAGACCACTGGAATTCCATTACCCACCAATTTCCTAAAGTTGATGAGATTCAGATCATCTTGATCGACCTCTCGAAACGCGGCACGAAATCTACTACCTGACACAGCACAGATGCGATTCGGCCAGCCGGCGCCAGGTGGTCGCTGCGCGCCGTGAGTTGCTTGTCCGAAGCCTCCTGCGCCGGTCGTTCCAGCGGAAACGCGCTCAGGCCGAGGCCGACCCGCAAGTGCTCGTAACCCTGGATCCGGGACACGGATTTTCTTCCGGAGTGGCGGATTTCCTTTCATTCTGCCACCGAGCGGCGGAAAAGCTTCCGGCAATGGCGTCAGGCCAAGCGACGGCGACGCACGCTGCGATCGTCATCCCCTCCGACGGGCGGGATCAAGCCAGACAACGAAGCGATCGTGACGTCTCCGCGCCGCTATCTGTCACTGGAAAAAGCCGCTGCACCTGCGGCAAGCCGGGGTTGCCGTGCCTGCTCGGGCGCCATCCGCAGCGAGGGCCAGATCTCGTCGCCGATCAGTCGCAGTCGCAGGTGGTGCAGCAGCGCAATGCCGTGCTCACCGATCGGATCGGCGTCCTGCACATCGAACTCGACCGGGCCATCCGCCGTCATGACGATGTGCAGGGCATCGTGGCGCACCTCCCGAGCGTCCGCGACCTGATCGGCGAGGGCATCGGCGTGGAAGCAGATTCGCTGCAAGCCCTGCTCTGACTCGGTCGCCGACTCCGACTCCAGCCGCACGCTGGACAGCTTCGATTCCATCATCCCGGCACGACGCCGGCATTCCTGGCGACCCAGCAGCGCATTCACGAGAAATCGCGAAGCCGTCTTGACCACGCTGAATCCCCTGGTCTTCTCGACCATCTCTGCATACATCGACCTGCAACCACAATCGCAGCCGGGAATCATCTGATCCAGCAAGTCGATCGCGGCGCCGTAAGCCTGTCGAGCTTCCGGATATCGCGACAAATCCCGAAGCGTATGCCCCAGGTTGCAATACGCACCACCCAAATACAGCGCATTGCTGTCGCGGGCATTTCCAGCATCCAGCTGCGGGGCAAGCCCCTCGCGCAAACGGATCGCGCGACGGTAGTGCAACTCCGCCTCGGACCATTGATCGGCGTCATACAGCTTGATCCCATTGAGGTTCTCGCATGCCGCCAATTCCATCTGGATGCCGGGGTCCGACTGCCAGTCCATCGCCATCAGCAGGGCGCGACATTGCGCGAAGCCGATTTGCGCAAACGCCAGATCGCCCCGATCGGCTGCCTGGCAGGCGATCGACCGGAGCCACTTTGCAGCCAGAATCAGGTCATCGTGCGATCGCAACTCCGGAACCCGTTGCATCCAGGGTTCCACCGCAGCTCGAAACGCGTCGGCAGTGACCGCGTCGGGCGGCACCCAGTCAACGGCCTGCTGCAGCCAGTTCGGATCACGGTCCGTGGTCACTGCGGTGTCGGTGTTCATCAATCTTCGAATCCAGTGACGAATGGACATGATCGCAACTCATTTTTCTGGGATCGACCATCGAACGCGTTCAATCGGCACGTCCGTCGCTCGCCACACCCCCGCCAGCACCAGCTCCGGCCGATGCCGGATCGGGACCGGGCCTTGCCAGCGGCGGACCAGCAGCGGAGCGTCGCCGCCGGTAGCCAGCACGAGCGTTGGCTGGACAGCGGCGACGACGCGGTCGAGCGCGCCGAGCGCGGCGGTCCAGAGGCCGGCTTCGACCGCGCCGTCGGTGTCGCGGGCGGCGAGCTGGAGGCGCTGGGTGGCACGGGGCCGGACGGCGGCGGTGCCGCGGGCGAGTGCGGCGCGCTGCAGGCCGAAGCCGGGCAGCAGCAGCGCGGCGCACTGGCAGGCGTGGGCGTCCAGCGCGTCGATGGTGATGGCGGTGCCGGCGTCGATCACCACCACCGCATCGCCGACCTCGGCCCAGGCGCCGCGCATCGCGGCGTAGCGGTCGGCGCCGAGGCGAGCGGGTTCGCGGTAGCTGAGGCGGAGTCCGCCGGCGTGCGCACTGACGATCCAGCGGATCGGAACATCGTGGACGGCGAGAGCGGCGGTCAGCGCGTCGCGGGCCGGGCCGGCGCTGCTGACGCCGGCGGCCGCAGTCACGCCCTCCAGCGGCAGCGCGGCGACGGCGCTGGCCGCCTCCGCGGTCGGCACGACGGCGATTCGCTGCACGCGTCCGCGATGGACCCGGCCGAACTTGGTGCGGGTGTTGCCCTGATCGATCAGCAGCATCAGGGGGAAAACTGCAGCGGGCCTTCGACCTCGCCGGCGACGATGCGCTCGACGCGGCCATCGAGGTTCAGCAGCAAAGCGCCGTCATGCGCCACGCCGGCGCCGGTGCCGAGTCGTTGCGCGCCGCCGATCGTCAACGTGACCGGCTGGTCGAGCAGCAGATCGCGCGCCGCGTAGCGGGCGGCGAACGGTGCGAAGCCATCCGCGGAAAAATCCTGCCAGCCCTGCCAGAGCGCGTCGATCAAGCGGGCGGCGAGGCGGTTGCGGTCGATGCGGCCGCCCTGCGGCAGCGCGCGGACCGGGCGGCCCAGCGCCTGCATGACCGGCAGCTCGCGGACGTTGAGGCCGAGCCCGATCGCCAGCCGCAGGCTGCCATCGGCGCGCGGGGCGGCTTCGATCAGCAGGCCGGCAAGCTTGCCGCCGGCGCGCCAGAGGTCGTTCGGCCACTTCAAGGCGATGTCGGCGGCCTCCGGCGCCAGCGCCTCGGCCAGCACCACGCCGAGTGCCGGGGCGAGCGCCGGCAGATGGCTGGCTGGCAGGCGGGTATCAGTCACCAGCGTCAGCGCAAGGCTGGCCAGCGGCGCGCTGTCCCAGCGGCGGCCGGCGCGACCGCGGCCGCCGGTCTGTGCCTCGGCCAGCACCACACAAGCCGGGGCGGCCGGCAGCACGGTCGCGGCCAGGGCGCGGGCGTCGTCCTGCGTGGAGGCGCAGATCGGCAGCACGCTGACGGCGATCGCTGCGTGCGCCCCCGCGAGATCGTCACGGCGCCCCGCGCTTCGCGATGACGCGATACCCGGGTCTGTCAGGGCTGCGCGAATCCGGTCCCCGTCGAGCGGCGTGAAGGCGCGGTTCAAGGCGTAGCCGGCCGCGCCCTGCGGCAGCAGCGTGGTCGACTGCAGCATGCCAGCCACCACTCCGGTCAACGCCGGCGGTACCGGCGCTTCCGCGCGGCCGGTGGCCAGCAGCTCGGCAAACCACCTCGCAGCATCGGTCTCAGTCATGCGCAGCCTTGCGACGATGGAAGATCCGCACGCGCTCGAAGCGATGTTCGGTGCCGGCCTTCAGCCGGGCCAGATTGACGCGGTGCATCCAGACGATCAGCAGGCCCGCCGCAATCCCGAGCGCCAGCAGCGCCGGGGTGGGCGACTGGGTCAACAGCAGCAGCGGGAAGGCGACGCCGGCCAGCACGGTGGCGAGACCAACGTAACCGGTCAGCACCAGCACTGTCAGCCAGATCAGGAACAGGAGCCCGCCCAGCGCCGGGAACAGCGCCAGCATCACCGCGAACAGCGTCGCCGCACCCTTGCCGCCGCGGAAGCCGTGCCAGACGGGATAGCAATGGCCGATCGCGGCGGCGAGACCGCAGGCGAAGCGCTGGGTGAGATCGGCGGGGGCGATCAGCCCGGCGATCACCAGCACCGCGATCACGCCCTTGGCGATGTCGAAGCCGGCGACACCCAGCGCGAAGGGCCAGCCCTGCGTGCGCAGCGCATTGGTGGCGCCGGCGTTGCCGCTGCCCTGGGTGCGGATGTCCACCCCGCGCAGCTGGCCGAGCAGCAGCGCGCCGCTCAAGGCACCCAGCAGATAGGCCAGCAGCCATTCCAGTACCGGCAGCAGACTCACGGCAGCTCCTGCAGACCGACGATGACCGCGCCGGGACCGGCATGCGCGCCGAGGGCGGTGCCGGCACTGACGCGATGCAGTTCCGTGATCCGGATCGAGCCCTGCCGCAACGCGGCTTCGACGCGATCGGCGCCCTCCGGGTTCAGGCAGTCGGCGAGGATCAGCCGGGCCTGACGGCCGGCAAAGCGCTTGCCCATCCGCTTCGCGAAGCGTTCGGGCCAGTCGCTGCGGCCGATGAAGGCGCCCTTCGGCCCGATCTTGCCGTCGGTGCGGTTGCCGATCTCGATGACCAGCCCGAGCTTGTCGGCCACCCACTTCGTCCAGGGCGGCAGGCGCCCGCCGGCGCAGGCATAGCGCAGATCGGGCAGCACAGCATACGTGTGGGTGCGCGGACGGGCCGCGGCGACCGCGGCGGCAATGCTCGCGGCATCGGCGCCGGCGTTCGCCAGTTCGGCGGCCAGCACGGCGAGCCAGGCCTGACCGGCCGAGGCGTTGAGCGTGTCCAGCACCTGCACCTTGCCGTCACCACCATGGCGGGCTGCCGAAGACGCCGCCTGCCAGGTCCCGGACAGCCGGCTGGACAACTGCACGCTGACGATGGCGTCGTGGTGACTGGCCAGTTGGTCGTAGAGCCGACGGAACTCGCCGGACGGTGGCTGCGAGGTGCGCGGCGTTTCGCCGTCGCGCATCCGGGTGAACAGTTCGCGGGAGGACAGCGTCACGCCGTCGAGAAACTCCTCGGCGCCGAAGTTGATCCGCACCGGCACGCGGTGGATGCCGAGCCGCTCGGCCAGCGCGTCGGGCAGGTCGGCGGCGGAATCGACCACCACCGCCACCGGGTGCGGGCTGACCCGGGCCCGCGCCTGGGCGCGCATGTCGTCGGCCTTGCGCTGCAGCAGTGGGCCGTGGCGGCCGGCGACCTCGAACAATTGCGCCGGCTGGTCCAGATGCGCGTGGACGCGGACGCGGCTGCCACCGCCGACCACCACGAGGCAATCCAGCGGCAGCGCCGACAGTTCCTGCCGCAGCGCGGTGACGTCCAGCGACTCGCCTCCGAGCAGGCATTCGGTGCACCAGCGGTAGGCGCTGCACTCGTGGCCGTGGGCGTCCTCGGGCAGCAGCGCCTCGACGGGCAGCTCGGTCGGGGCGATGGCCGTCCGACGCAGCGCGCGACGGCCGTCGCGGACGAAAGCCATCACGCCTTCGAGGAACTCGACGAAGCCCATCGCACCGGCATCGACCACGTGGGCACGACGCAGCACTTCCAGCTGGGTCTCGGTGCGCTTCAGCGCCTGGCGGACCGAACGCAGCACCGACTCGGCCCATTCGGCCAGACCGACCATGCCGCGGCGCAGGACCTGCTCGCTGCTCCGCGCGAAGTCGGCGATCACCGACAGGATCGTGCCCTCGCGCGGCTCGGCCAGCGCGCTCCTCGCACTGATGGAGGCGCGCTCCAGCGCCGTGGCCAACTCGGCCAGACTGATGCTGCGGCGGTTGCCGACGCCCTCGGCAAGGCCCTGGAAGAACTGGGCAAGGATCGCGCCGGAGTTGCCGCGGGCGCCGTCGATCGAATCGCGCGCGGCGCGGGCGAACACCACGCCGACGCTGCCGCTCTGACCGCTGCGCGCGCCGGCCAGCACGGCGTGGAAGGTGAAAGCCAGATTGGTGCCGGTGTCGCCATCGGGCACCGGAAACACGTTGATCCGGTCGATCGCCTCGCGCGCACCGATGACCCGACTGGCACCGGCGATCAGCGCCGAGCGGACCAGCCGGCCACCGATACGGGTCGGGAAGCGAGCGCTCCGGAACGTCCCGGCAGAGGCGGACGCGCGCTCCTCCGGCACCTCCCGGCCGTGATCCCGCGCCCGATCATCAGGGCTTTTCGAGAAAACCATGTATCGCTCCCCCTGCCTGAATGACGCGGCGGCGGGTGGCACCCCACACCTCCGCGTGACCCCGGAGTGTAGTCCTCCGCACCCGCGCGCAGACAACTGTCCAGCAGCGCTGACTCGCCAGCGTCTTTTTCGAGCAAACCACCTTATGTACGGCGGCACTCCCTCCGGCGTCAGCTACGGGTTTACCCTTCGGCGCATGTCCCTGCCCGGGACGATGAAGGGAGAGAAACCTGATGCGCATCACCACACCCGGCCGCCGCACGCGGCTTGCTGCTGGCTTGAGTCTGGCTCTGCTCGGGCTCACCGCCGCCCACACGTTGTCGGCGCAGACGCTGCGCGCCCCGGCGATGCGCGAGGCCGGCTCGATTTCCTACGACGCCGAGGGCTATCCGACGATCGTCGCGAAGAACGACGTCGATGCCGCCTTCCTGATGGGCTACGCACAGGCCCGCGACCGCATGTTCCAGATGGACTTCCTGCGCCGCGCGGCCAGCGGCACGCTCACCGAAATGGTCGGCGACAGCGCGATCGCCCAGGACGTGCAGATCCGCACCATCGGCCTGCGCCGCGGCGCCTTCGAGAGCTGGGTCGCCGCCGATCCCGAACTGAAGGGCCAGATCAAGGCCTACGCCGACGGCGTCAACTACTGGCTGGCCAACAACCCGCTGCCGCCGGAGTACGGCGCGCTGGAACTGACCCGCGCCGACCCGTGGTCGCCGCTGGACACGCTGGCCATCGGCAAGCTGCTGGCTTTCCAGCTGTCCTTCGATCTGGATATCGACTTCACCCTGCGCCTCGCCGCCTACCAGCAGGCCGGCGGCACCAGCTTCAACGGCGCTGCGCTGTTCTTCGAGGACACCCACCGCATCCAGCCGGCCGATGACCGGGTCACGGTGCCGAACTTCATTCCGTCGATCGGCGGGCGCGTGCTCGACGACGCGCTGGCCAAATCGGTGAACGCGCCGATGTGGTCGGCCGACACGCTGGCACTGGCGCAGAGCTACCAGGACCAGGTCAAGAATCACCCGGTGATCGGCAAGACGCTGAACTTCCGCGACGACCGCGGCGCCAGCAACTGGTGGATCGTCGCCGGCAGCCAGACCGCCAGCGGCCGGCCGATCCTCGCCAATGACCCGCACCTGGGTCTGGAAATGCCGCCGATCTTCTACGAGGGGCAGATCGTCTCGAATGACCCGCGCTTCGCGCGGCCGAAGGAAGTCAGCGGCGTGATCATCCCGGGCAGCCCGTGGCCGATCATCGGCTGTACGCCGCGCCTCTGCTGGGGCTTCACCACCAATCCGCTGGACGTGACCGACGTCTACAGCGAGACGGTCCGGCTCAACGACTACGGCCTGCCGACCCACACGGTCTACGGCACCCGGCTGGAGCCGGTGAACTGGACGGTGCAGAGCTACTTCTCCAACCGCCTCGGCGACGGCCAGACCAACAACCTCGCCCGCAACACCAGCATCGGCTACACCAACGGCGGCGTGACCATCACCGTGCCGCGTCGCAACAACGGCCCGGTGCTGCAGTTCGCCGGCACCACCGCGCTGGCGGTGGCCTACAGCGGCTACAGCGGCTCGCAGGAAATCGACTTCCTGCGCCGGATGGCGCGCGCGCAGGGGCTGGAGGACGTCCGCGCCGCGGTGCCGTACTTCGACGTCGGCTCGCAGAACCTCGCCTATGCCGATGTCGAGGGCAACATCGGCTACTTCGCGATGGCCGAGGCGCCGATCCGCGAGGACCTGCAGGCCGGCACCGTCGCCGGCACCCCGCCGTACCTGATCCGCGATGCCCAGCTCAACACCAACTGGGCGCCGGTGACCAACCGCCAGCCGCAGCAGGCTCTGCCCTACGCCGTGCTGCCCTTGAACGAGATGCCGCAGGTGGTCAACCCGACCAGCGGCTACATCGCCAACTGCAACAACGACCCGGTCGGCGTGACGCTGGACAACAACGCGCTGAACCAGCTGCGGCCGGGCGGCGGCATCTACTACCTCAACCACGCCTACAACAGCTTCCGTCAGGGCCGCATCGACCGGCTGCTGCAGGCGGAAATCGCTGCCGGCCGCAAGATCACGCCGGAGTTCATGCGCGCCGCGCAGGCCGACACGGTGATGCTCGATGCCCAGCTGACCCTGCCCTTCCTGCTGACCGCCTTCGACAATGCGGGTCAGTCCGGCGCCTGGGCCGAGCTGCGCACGCTGGCCACCGATCCGCAGGTGACCGCGGCAATCCAGCGGCTGCGCGGCTGGAACTTCACGGCACCGACCGGGATTCCGCAAGGCTGGGATCCGGGCAGGAACCCGGCCAGCCTCATCAACCCGCCCCCCGCCGAGGTCGATGCCTCGATCGGCGCGACGCTCTACAGCGTCTGGCGCTCGCGCGCGACGGCCAACGTGGTCGACGCCACGCTGACCCGCGTGGGCCTCGGCAGCCAGCTGCCGGGCAGCGAGGAATCCTCGCGCACCTTGCTGCACCATCTGCGCCGCTTCGCCACGCAGCAGGGCGTCGGCGCCTCGGGTGTGGACTTCTTCGCCGTCACCGGCGCCCCGAACCGCGCCGCCGCGCGCGACTTCGTGCTGCTGAAGAGCCTGAAGGACGCCCTCGACGCGCTGGCCAGCCCGGCCTACGCCGCAGCCTTCAACGGCTCGCGGAATCTGGACGACTACCGCTGGGGCCGGCTGCACCGGATCACCTTCCGGCATCCGCTGGGCGGCCCGTTCAACATCCCCGGCGCCAATCCGTACCCGTTCCGCGACCTCTCGGCGCAGCTGCCCGGCCTGCCGCGCTCCGGCGGTTACAACACGCTGGATGTGGCGAACCACAGCGTCCGCGCCAACGGCGCCAATGCCTTCACCTTCGGCAGCGGCCCGGCCCGACGCTTCATCGGCGTGATGAGCAACCCGATCGTCGCCGAGCAGATCCTGCCGGGCGGCATCTCCGGCGTGTTCGGCAGCCCGGGCTACGTCAGCCAGCTGTCGCGCTGGCTGACCAACAGCTACAAGCCGCTGACCATCGGTGCGGGTGCAGCCACCACCGCCGAACGCACGCGGGTCGAGTTCACGCCCTGAAGTCCGTGGCACCCCGGGTCGGCATCGCCGACCCGGGGTCCGACCAGCCGACGCGGTTCGCCGCGTCGGCTGGTCGTGAGATTCGGTCTGCCCAAGCGGTTACCCTTTCCGGCAGCAGATACGTCCGCATCGACGCGTATCGATCGCCATCCGGAGCCGCAGCATGCTGAAAAGCTACGAAGCCCTGTACGAGCACGGCCGGATCCGGTGGCTGGAGACACCGCCCGACGTGGCGCTGGCGCGCGTCGCCCTCCCGGTCCACACGGAGGAATCCGTCGAGGCGCTGCTGTCTCGCACCGCTGGCGCTTGGGGCCGGTGCTCGCCGCAGGAGCTTGCCGCCCGGCTGAGCGCGCAGCGCGAGGCCGACTGGGGACGGGACGAGTGATGTCATGGCTTTACGACAGCAACGTCTTCATCTATCACCTCAATGGTCAGCTCGGTGAAACCGGCGCGGCACTGCTGCGTGCCGGTCTGCTCCGGGGCGGGGCGTATTCGGTGATTTCGCGTATCGAGGTGCTCGGCTCCCCGCAGCCCGACGACCAGTTGGCCATGGCCGACGCCCTGTTCGCCCGCCTGACACCCGTCCCGGTGGATGTAGCAGTGATCGCCGAGACGATCCGCCTGCGCCGTACCCGAAGGATCAAGATTCCCGATGCCCTGATCGCCGCCGGCGCCTTGACCCGGAGTCTGCCGTTGGTCACCCACAACCTGGCCGACTTTCGGTCGATCGACGGACTGACGCTGATCGACCCGGAGCGGCACGGCACCTCATGACGTCAAGACAGACTGCCATCCCCATGCCTGATACCGCCCACGCCACCCTGCTCGCCGCCGAGCCCGCCCTCGCGCCCTGGATCGAGACCCACGGCGCGCTGCCGCCGATCACGCCGCAGCCCTTCGATCCGGTGGACGCGCTGGCCCGCTCGATCTGTCACCAGCAGCTGTCCGGCAAGGCCGCCGAAACCATCGTCGGCCGGCTGGAGGCGCGGGTCGGCAGCGCACGGCTGGACCCGGCGGCGTTTGCCGGCGTCGACGACGCGGCGCTGCGCAGCTGCGGGCTGTCGCGGGCGAAGACCGCGGCGATCCGCGACTTGTGCGCCCACGCCGAACGTGGCGAGTTGCCGGGCGTCGACGAGTTGCCCGGGCTGGACAGCGCCACGCTGGAGGCGCGCTTCACCCGGGTGCGCGGGATCGGGCCGTGGACGGTGCAGATGCTCTTGCTGTTTCGCCTCGCCCGCCCGGACGTGTGGCCGATCCACGACCTCGGCGTGCGCCAGGGCGTGATGCTGCTGAAGGGGCTGGACGCGCTGCCGACGCCGCGCTGGACCGAGGCCTACGGTGCGGCCTTCCGGCCGCAGGCCAGCCTGATGGCGCGCTGGTGCTGGAAGATCGCCGACCTGTCGAAGGGCCGGGCGCCGGCTTGAGCTTCTGGCAACGACTGCGCTGGCGCCTGAAGGTGCTGAAGCGCGCTGGCCATTTCTACGCGCCGACCACCGATCCGGATCGGCTCCACGCCGATGCGCAGCGACTGTGGCCCGCCGATCCGCCCGATCCGCCGGGCATCGACCTGCGCCTGGAGGCGCAACGCCGTTTCCTGCGTGAGGCGTTGCCGCCAGCGCTGGCCGACTACGATTTCCCGGCGCTCGCTCCGGCCGGCCCGCCGGGCTTTCACGAGCCCAACGGCCAGTACGACGGCCTCGACCCGCGGCTGTTGTGGGCGCAGCTGAGGCACGAGCCGCCGCGGCGCATCGTCGAGGTCGGCAGCGGCTTTTCGACGCTGCTGATCGCCGAGTGGCTCCGCCGCCATGCGCCCACGGCGCAGCTCACCTGCATCGAGCCGTATCCACGGCCGTTTCTGGCCGCGGCGCTGTCGGGTATCGCCGAACTGCGCCGGGAGACCGTGCAACAGTCGCCCACGCGCGTCTTCGACACCCTCGGGCCGGGCGACGTGCTGTTCATCGACAGCTCGCATGTGGTCAAGACCGGCAGCGATGTCGTGCATCTGTACCTGAGCGTGCTGCCACGGCTCGAACCCGGCGTGCGCGTGCATGTCCACGACATCTTCCTGCCGGCCGACTATCCGCCGGATTGGGCGATCGCCGAGCACCGCGACTGGAATGAGCAGTATCTGCTGCAGGCGTTGCTGCTGGACCAACGCCGCTGGCGCGTCGAGATCGGCGCCCACTGCGCCTTCCTGCGCCTGAAGCCGGACCTCGCGGCCGCGCTCGGACGGACGCCGGAGCAACTGCCCGGCGGAGCGGCCTTCTGGTTCCGGCGAACCAGCTGAGCGGTCAGCCCGGCAGCTCGATCGGTTCCGCCAGCGGCTGCAGCCAGGACCGTGCGAAGTCCGCCGCGTCCATCGGCTTGCAATACAGATAACCCTGGCCCCGAGCACAGCCGCGCTCGACGAGAAACTGTCGCTGCGCCTCGGTCTCGACACCCTCGGCGGTGCATTCCAGCCCGAGCTTGGAGGAGAGCAGGATGATCGACTCGACCAGTGCACGGTCGCGCTCGTTGTCGAGCATGTCGCGGATGAAGCTCTGGTCGATCTTGAGCCCGTTGACCGGCAGCCGTTTCAGGTAGGCCAGGCTGGAGTAGCCGGTGCCGAAGTCGTCGATGCTGAGGGCAAAGCCCAGCGCGCGCAGCGCCTTCAGGGTCTCCAGCACCTGCGTGCTCGGCTCCAGCAGCGCCTCCTCGGTGATCTCGAACTCGAATATCGCCGGCTCGACACCCACCTCGTCGAGGATGGCCCGAAGCTGCTCGACACGACCCGGGCCACGCAGGTCGCCGGCACTCAGATTGAGTGACAGTCGCCAGCCCGGTCGCCACAGTCCGGCGTCGATCCAGCCACGCAGTCGCTGCGCGGCCTCGCGGAACATCCAGGTGTCCAGCTCGACGATCAGGCCGCCAGCGCCGAGCGCGGGCAGGAAGTCGGCAGGACCGATCAGCCCGTGAGCGGGCCGCATCCAGCGCACCAGCGCTTCGGCACCGATCAGCTCGCCGGTGGCCAGCTGCACCCGGCTCTGCAGCCAGAGCCGGAGCTCGCCTCGGGTGATGCCGGCGGCCAGCTCGGCCTGGATGCCGAAGAGCCTTGCGCTCCGGACGCTCATCTCCGGCGTGTAGCGCTCGACCCGGTTGCGGCCACCGAGCTTGGCGGCGTGCATCGCGGTATCGGCGTTGCGCATCAGCAGCTCGACGCTCTGGCCATCCGCGGGGTAGACGGCAATCCCGACCGACGCCTGCGGGCGGTAGCCACTCGCGCCGGGCAGATCGACCGGCTCGGTCAATGCCTGCACGACCCGGCGGGCGACCGCCTGGGCGGCTGCCAATCCCGCATCCGGAAGCAACAGCACGAATTCGTCACCACCGAGTCGGGCGGCGGTGTCCTGCGCGCGCATCTGCAGCAGCAGCCGCCGCGCCACCTGCCGCAGCAGCTCGTCGCCGACCGCACGACCGAACGTGTCGTTGACTGCCTTGAAGTGATCGAGGTCGAGGAACAGCACGGCGAATTCGCGCTCGTGCTGCTCGGCCTGCAGCAGCCGCTGGGTCATCCGGTCGCGCAGCAGCACGCGGTTCGGCAACTCGGTCAGTTCGTCGAAGGAGGTCAGGCGCGCCAGCTGCGACTCGGCCGCGCGCAGCCGGGTCAGGTTGGTCTGGATCGCCATGTAGCCCTCGACCGCGCCCAGGGCACCGCGCAGCGCGTTGATGCTGCACCAGACCGTGTAGAACTGACCGCCGGCGCTGCGGTTGGTCAGTTCGCCCTCCCAGTGGTCGGTGTCGGAGAGCTGCTGCCACATCGCCGAATAGAAGGCCTGCGTCTGCCGACCCGACTTCAGAATGCGGGTCTTGTGGCCCAGCACGGCGCGCTCGGTAAAGCCGGACAGTCGGGTGAAGGCCGGATTGACCCGCTGGATCCGGGTTTCGGCGTCGGTCAGAATCATCGCCTCGCTGCTGTGCTGGAACAGCGCCTCGCTCATTCGCGCCATCCGGTCGTGGATACGCTCGTGAGTGATGTCGGTGCTGGTGCCACCAATCGCGATGATCCGGCCCTGCCCGTCACGAAGCGGGAACTTCCGCGACAGGTAGTAGCGCGGTTCGGTGGGGCCGCCGTGCAGCTCCTCGCAGTACACCTGCATCCGGCCGGTACTGGCCACCTCCTGATCAGCGAGCTCGTGGGCGATCGCGTCGCGCAACGGCATCAGGGCCTCGCGGCGGGCGCCGAGAATGTCCGCGAGCGGCCGGCCGAGCAGTCGGGCCACGGCCGGATTGGCGTAGAGCACCCGGCCGTGCAGGTCGCAGGCGTAATGCAGATCGCCGCTGGCCTCCAGCAGCACACGCGCGAAGTCCGGCAGCGCCGGACGCTCGATCTCGCTGGCCGGGTCGGAATTCCCGTCGGTCATGAGGTCAGCGGCTGCGTCTTGCGCCACTCGGTGATGTTGACGTGGCTGACCACCGCGCCGGGCGGGTCGCCGCTCAGGCGGGCGACATGCATGACGAACCAGCGTGGCTCGGTGGGCGAGTCACACGGGTACTCCAGGCTGAAGCGTTCGCGGCGCCCCTGCAGCACGGCGCGGATTCCGTCGGAGGCAGCGCGGGCGCTGTCGCCCTCGGGAACGCTGCCGGACCGGCAGACGTCGAGATAACTGGTGCCGGGGCCGCAGATCTGCAGATCGGGATCGCCGTTCTCGGCGGCAAACTCGCGCCAGGCCCGGTTGACCTGGACGATGCGGCCCTCGCTGTCGAGCACGGCGATGTGCTCACCCAGCGCGTCGATGATCAGCTGCAGACGGGTGGAATCGTGCAGTGCGGTCACGTCGATGAAGGACAGCACCGCGCCCTGCTCGCCGGTCGACGGAATCCGGTACGGCAGCATCCGGACCAGGTAGCGAGTGCCGTCATTGGCATTGACCTGAACCTCGCTCAGCTGGTTGTGCTCCAGCGCCCGCCGCAAATCGCGCATCAGTACCGGATAGCGCAGGTCGTGGACCAGTTCGTCCAGCGGTCGGCCGATATCGCGGTCGCGCAGCTTGAAGACGCGGCTGGCTTCGGGCGTGTAGCGCGTCAGCCGCAGTGCCTCATCGACGAACACGGTGCCCACGGCGACGATGCGGACCAGGCTTTCGAGGTCGGCGTGCAGCCGGTTCAGGATCTCGATCTTCTCCTGGTACTCGGCGTTGACCGTGTTGAGCTCCTCGTTGACCGACTGCAGCTCCTCGTTGGAGCTCTGCAGCTCCTCGTTCGAGGCCATCAGCTCCTCGTTGGTGGCCTGCAGTTCCTCGTTGGAGGTCTCCAGCTCCTCGATGGTCGCCTGCAGCGTCTCGCGGGTGGCCGCCAGCTCGTGCTCCAGCACCTCCAGCCGTTCGTTGCTCTCGGCGCTGACGTCAAGCACCTTCTCGCCGCTGCTCTCGCCCGCGGCGACGCGCTCGAAGGTGAGCAGCTGATAGCGCTCGCCCTCGATCTCACCGACCGGCCAAGCGACCAGCCGCAGCACCACGCTGCCGCCCGCCTCCTCGCCGACACCCGGCGGACCATAGGCATTGATCCGCACCGCGCCCGACCCGACCCGGGCGTTGTCGCGGGCGCACTTGAACAGCAGGGCCGAAGTCACCGGCACCAGCTCGGGCGGCAGCATCCGCGCCAGATCGAGGCTGGCCTGACCTTCGCGAACCCGGAGCAGGCCGGGCAGCTCGCTGAAGCTGTGGACCAGTTCGTGGCGAGCGTTGACCAGCACCGCCGGCGGCGGCGCGTACGCCTTCAGCAGCGCCGCGAAGCCCTGCTCGACCGGCGAGCGCGGGTCGCTGACCACGCCGGCCAGCGTGCCGCGACGGCGCGACGACAGCAGCGGACCGGTGTCCGTCCGTTCGTTGCGCAACAGTTCGAGGCGCGGGGTCGGCGAGCCGGTGCGTTGCCAGATCCGCTGCCGGACGTTGATCGCCTGGAACGCGCGCTGCGAATCGGCAATCGACTCGCTGCTGCCGAGGAACAGGAAACCGTTCGGCACCAGCGCGTATTCGAAGTGGCGCAGCACCCGATCCTGCGCCGGCGACTTGAAGTAGATCAGCGTGTTGCGACAGGTGACCAGCTCGACGCGGGTGAATGGCGGATCGGCCAGCAGGTTGTGGCGGGCAAACACGATGCTCTGCCGCAGTTCGGACTTCACCAGGAACTCGTTGCCCTTGCGGACGAAGAAGCGCTCCAGCCGCTCTGCCGAAATCTCGGCAGCAATGGACTCCGGATAGACCCCGGCGCTTGCCGCCTCGATGCAGGTCTGCTCGACATCGGTGGCGAAAATCTTCAGTGTCGGCCAGCGCTTGTGCGCCTCGAAGGATTCGAGGAAGAGCATGCCGATCGAGTAGGCCTCCTCGCCGGTGGAGGTCCCGGCGACCCAGACGCGCAGGGCGTCGCCGGAGCCCTTGGTGGCCACCAGCGGCTCGATAACCTGGCGGGCCAGTGCGTCGAAAGCCTCGCCGTCGCGGAAGAAACTGGTCACCGGAATCAGGATCTCGCGGCGCAGCGTCAGCAGCTCCGACCGGTCGCGATGCAGCAGCGTGAGGTAGGCGTCCAGCGTCACGACGCGGCAGACCGCCATCCGCCGCTCGATCCGGCGGACCACGGTGGCCGGCTTGTACTCCTCGAAGTTGATGCCGCCGACCTGCCGCAACAGATGCAGGATCGCGGCATGGGCACCCTCGGGCGTCGCGGGCTCGGCCGGCACCGGCAGCTTCAGCGTACCGGTATCGATCGGTTCGCGGTGGATGTGTGCAACCAGCCGCGAGGCGATCTGGTCGACCGGCAGCACCACATCGACCAGACCGGTGCCGATCACGCTGCGCGGCATGCCGTCGAACTTGGCGGTCTCCGGGTCCTGCGCGATCAGCAGGCCGCCGGAGGCATTGATCGAGGTCGCGCCACGGGTGCCGTCCGAGCCGGTGCCGGACAGCACCACCGCCACTGCGCGGTCCCGGTAGGACTCGGCCAGCGAATGGAAGAACACGTCGATCGGCAACGTCAGCATCCGCGGCGCCTTCGGCGTCAGCCGCAGCCGCCCCTGATCGACCCGCATCAGCGTGCCGGGCGGGATCAGGAACACGCTGTTCGGGGCCAGCGATACCCCGTCCTCGACCATCTGCACCGGCATCAGCGTGTGCCGAGCCAGCAGCGAAGCCATCATGCTCTTGTGGTCCGGCGACAGATGCTGGATCACCACGAAGGCGGCACCGGTGTCCGACGGCAGTCCGGAAAACACCTTTTCCAATGCATCCAGCCCACCGGCCGAGGCGCCGATCGCGACCACATGGCTCAGGGTGCCGCGCGTGAGGCTGCCCGTGCCGATCTGAGGCCGCAGGGCATCATCCCCGAGCTGCGAGGGGACCGCGTCCCCGGCGACGGCCACCGCGGACGGAGCCATGCTGCCGGCCTGCTCGGCTTCCGGTTTGTCGTTACTCACCAATCCAGACTCCCGCCATAGATTCGCTCAGGGAAGCAGCCGCGAAAGCCTTCGATTATTCATGGCCGCCGCCGAAGATGGGGCGATCCCGCGGCAAGCGACACATCCAAGTCATTGAAATCCACCACCGGCCGACGTTCGACCGATCACTGCGACGGCCTGCCGCAGCGGCACTGGCGCGCGGACCATCGCGACACCGCGCCGGGAGTGTTCCGAGGTTCCCGCTAGACTTCGCGCATGACCCGGCGAGGCACGACGTTCATGCGGCAATTTCTCCTGTGTGCTGCCCTGCTGTGCAGCTGCAGCCTTCCCGCCAGCCAGACCGTCGAGGTCGAACTGGTCGCCATCCCGGCCGCCAAGTCGACCGCGGCCCAGTCAGCCAAGCGCGCCGTGACCGAGCGGCCGATCGTCACCAACGTGATGCAAGCCGAGCTGGGCGCCGACGGTCGGGTGCGCACCCGCTGCGCGCCGGGCCTGCCGGATCTGCGCCGCTGGCCGGAGCGCCCGGGCCTGGAGCAGCCGAAATGATCGGCCGGCACCTCGTCGCCCTGCTGCTGGCGCTGTTCGCACTGCCGGCCCTCGCCCAGCAGACCGTCCTGCTGAACAACGGGCAGCCGGTCAACTTCAACCTGCCGGCCAACAATCTCACCGCCAGCCTCGCCTTCGACCTGCCGCCCGGCATCACCCGCTTCCGGATCGAAACGCAGTCGACCAGCCCGACCGCCGACATCGACCTGTTCCTGCGCTACGGCGACCAGTTCCCGATCCAGACCGTGTTCGACCGGCCGACCGACTTCAACACGATCACCGCGCTGGGCCATTACCGCTCGATCAGCTCGGCCAATGACGAGTCCATCGTGGTCAGCGCGCAGAGCCACCGCCCGCCGCGCGCCGGTCGCTGGCATCTGCTGGTGATCAATACCGGCAGCACCGCCGGCAACACGACCGTTCGCGTCGACTGGGGACAGCCGGCACCAGCGCCTGCGCAGCCGATCGTCCGCTTCGACCTGCCCTGCCCGGCCAGCAGCACCACCTGCACCTGCGACCCGGCGCCGTGGAACGACCCCGCGCCCGGCCCGGCCGCGCCCGGCAACCCCGGCACCACGCTGGGCGAGAAGCGCCGCGCCGCGGCACAACGCGCAGCGGAACTGCTGCTCGCCGACCTGAAAAGCGAAGTACCGGTCAGCATCCAGGCCTGCTGGGCCGACCTCGGCACCGGCACCCGCGTTACCGTCGCCCAGGCCGGGCCGGTGGACTACTACATCGACGACCCCTCGCTGACCGGCCCGATCCTCGAGAACGGCATCGGCGAGCAGCCGGCGCCCTTCCTGCCGGTGCGCCGCACGCTGGTGGCAGCCGCCCCCGGCAACCGGGCGGCCGGCACCCGCCGCTGCGGCGTCCGCGGCGGCGACTGCGCCAACACCGTGGACTTGCGGATCACCTTCAACAGCAAGATCGACACGCCCGAAGCCCTCGGCGATCGCGGCTTCTACTACGGCTACAACCCGGGCGCACCCGCCGGCGAGATCGACTTCATCGCCACCACGCTGCACGAACTGGCGCACGGCATCGGCTTCCTGAGCCTGGTCAACACCCGCAGCGAGGGCAACTCACCGATCGGCGCGCTGGCGGTCGGCCGCGAGGACTGGTTCGCCCAGCAGGTCGCGATCGCGCGGCCGGGTCAGCCGCAGCTGCGCTTCGCCCGCGCCAGCACCGCCGAGCGCGCGGCCGCGCTGACCAGCCTCAACGCGCTGCAGTGGATCGAGCCGGGCGCGCTGAATCCGGCACTGGGCTGGCTGCCGCAGTCCGGCGACCCCGGCGTGCGGCTCTATGCCCCTGACCCGATCGAAGCCGGCTCGACGCTCTCGCACCTGGACCTCGGCCTGTATCCGAACCAGCTGATGAGCCCGCGGGTCTCCGACACCCGCACGCTCGGACTGGCGCGGCCGATGCTCGAAGCCGCCGGCTGGTCGCCCGCGGCGCGCGCCTTCCCGCAGACGCCCGCGATCCCGACCGGGTTGTGGTTCGACCCGCGCCGCGACGGCCACGGCTTCGACATCCAGCCGGCCACCGGCCCGGGCGGCTACGACTATCTGGTGGTCGCCTTCTATAGCTATCGCGCCGACGGCACGCCGGAGCATTACCTCGCCTACGGCCCGGTGATCGACGGCGTGTTCCTGCCGGCCTACAACGGCGAGGACAACGCAGTCACGCCGGCCGGCGATTCACTGGTGCGCTATCTCGTGCGCCTGAATCCCTCGACGATCCGGCCCGACCCGGCCAGCGACGGCCTGATGGCGATCGACTTCAACGTCGACCCGCGCGAGGGCAGCGATGCCATCGCCTGCCGCGACGGCCGGCCGCTGGGCAGCCGCCACGCGGTGATGACCGCGGTGATCGACGGCGCCCGCAGCGTCTGGTGTCTGGAACCGCTGGTGGCCGACACCAACCGCGTCAGCCCGGATGACAGCGGCCTCTGGTACGTACCGAGCGAGCCCGGCTATGGGCTCACCGTGGCCACCGCCCGCACCGCTGCCGGCCGCACGCTGCTGTTTGGCGCGCTGTACTTCCCCGACGCCACCGAGCAGCCGAACTGGGCGTTCTTCCAGACCGAGGACTTCAGCGGCGACGCGACCCTGACTGCCTTCGAGCGGCGCGGCTACTGCCGCAACTGCGAAGCCGTTGCAGCGCAGGCCAGCGGCGTCGGCAGCGTCCGCATCCGGCGCGGCGGCAGCGCCGCCGACCCGCGGCTCGTCCTCGATGTCGACGTCGCCTCCAGCCGCACGCCGGGCACCCGCTTCATTCGTCAGGCGCTGCCCTTCGAACGCCTCAGTCAGCCGCCGCGCGTGCTGGCACCACGGCCCTGAGACGCGCCCACCGATGCTGACGCCCATCCGCCCCGAACCCGGCGAGTGCTGCCGCAACTGCGGCACCACCCTGCTCGGGCCCTGGTGCCACGAGTGCGGCCAATCGCTGCGGAGCCCGATCCGCGAACTCGGCTCGCTGATCGTCGACGGCATCCAGCAGGTACTGAACCTCGACAACAAGCTGTTCCGCTCGCTGCTGCCGCTGTACTTCCGGCCCGGTTGGCTGACCGAGCGTTACCTCGACGGCCAGCGCAGCAACTTCGTCCGCCCACTGCGCATGTACCTCGGCCTCAGCGTGGTGCTGTTCTTCGCCGTGGCGCTGTCGGTGGACGTGCCGGAGATCAACGATGGCACCCGGCCAGCCGCCGGCATCGAGTTCGATCCCTTCGGTGCCGACGAGACGCCGAAGGACGAGCAAACGAAAAAAGACGGCCAGACCACAGCCAGCAGCGCGCCAAGTCCGGCGACGGAGACCGACGCCGGCAGCTCGCTGGCGGCCACTGCGGCTACGGAAAAAGCGGCCACAGAAGCGGACGTCGCAGCCGACGTGGCTGCAGCATCCGGCACCGCACCGGCCACGGCAGCAATGGTCGCAGCCGAACTACCCGAAGAGCGCCGCGCCCGCATCGCCAAGCGCGTCCGCGAGGCCTCCCTCAACTTCTTCGACGACCAACCCTGGGATCCGGTCACTCATCCGCTGCGCTTCGACATCCTGCCCGACACCGCCAATCACTGGATCAACCGCCGCGTTTATGCGGCTCGCGAACGGGTGATCGACTACACCGTCGATCCGGGAAGATTCTTCGATGCCTTCATTTCGACGCTGCCCGGCGCGATGTTCGTGTTGCTGCCGCTATTCGCCCTGCTGCTGAAGCTGATGTACCCCTTCAGCCGCCGGCTGTACATCGAGCACCTCATCGTCGCCCTGCACAGCCACAGCTTCCTGTTCTTCGGCTTCATCGGCATGCTGCTGCTGTCGGCCGTCGGCGCCTGGTTCCCGGCACTGTCGGGGTTCTGCACCAGCATGATCATCGGCGGCGCCGTCTGGATGCCGCTGTACCTGCTGCTGATGCAGAAGCGCGTCTACCGGCAGGGTTGGCTGATGACGCTGTTCAAATACAGCGTGATCGGCACGCTGTACCTGTTCATGATCACCTTCGGCCTGATCGGCGCCCTGCTCAGCAGTGTGCTGGTGTGAGGTCGCTCAATTCGCCTCGAAACCGCTGGCAAACAACCGCGGACTGCCAGTGATCCCCAGCCATACGCCGGGCGTCGCGCTGGCTGGCGTGAAGGTCAGCGCCGAGAACGGGATCGCGGCGTTCACCGTGATCATCCGGCCCTGATTGGCCTCGACCAGCATTGCGGTCACCCCGGCGCGGCTGGCGACGGCGCGCGTGATACCGCGGCCGCTCTCGCCGGTTGGCGGATGCCAGTAGCGGCGGCTGGTGAAGGTCGGGGGCACGACCAGCAGGTACGGGTCGCTGCCGCTGTAGGCACCGATCGGTTGACCAGCCACGGTCAGCGCCGCGCGGTTGGCCAGGTTGGCGAAGGCCTGACCGCCGACGACCAGCGCCCCGTCGGCGGCGACCGCCAGCGCGTCGAGGCCGACCGAGTTGCCGTTGCCGTTCGACAGCCGGCTCAGCACGTACTGGCCGCGGACCAACGCGCCGGTGGCGGGGTCCAGCCGGGCGTAGTAGCCGAGGCTGGGGGCGCCGGAGAGCTGGGAGGTCTGGTTGTGGGCGTCGAAGCTCACGTTCGGCGCGGCCTGGGCGAGGTTCTGCGGCTGGAAGCGGAACACGTTGTTGCCGCCGTCGGTGCGCGCGGCGACGTACAACCCGCCATCGGCAGCTCGCAGGATCCGGCGGCCGTCGGTATCGGCCACAGAGTTCACCGCCTGCGCGTCGGCGGCGCTGTGGCCCCACGCGCGCCACAGCCGCGTGCCTGACGGGCTGTACGCCTCGGCGTAGGCCATCCGCAGCGTCGAGGTCAGCTGGCGGTCGCCGGTGACGTAGACCCGGCTGCCGTCGGCTTCGCAGGCCACGTCCTCGACCCGCGTCGCCGCCACCGTGAACTGGCCCTGCAGCGCACCCGCCGTGCTGTAGAGGGCGACCTGCGCGGCGCGCAGCACGGCGAAGAAACCGCCGCACAGCGTCACCCGATCCGGGGCGCCGATCAGCGCGGTCACCGGCAGGCTGCTGCCGATCGCGCTGCCATCTGCCGTGGACAGCCGCACGCCGAAATCGCCGCCGGCGATCCAGCGGCCACTGCCGGTGGCGTCCGCCGCAAAGGCGCGCAGGGTGCCGCCCAGCGCTTCGACCTGCGGCGAGCTGATCGCGCCGGCCGGCCAGAACTGCAGCTCGCCCGCACCGGACGGAAAGCCGCTGCCGGGGTTGCGGTTCACGCCGACCACCACGCCGTCGCGGGCGCTGAGCGCCAGCCCGATTGCCTGCGCCGGCTGAGGGCTGACCCAGGTACCGGCCGCCAGCGGCAGGTCATTGGCGGCCGGCAGCGTGGTCACACCACACAGCAGCGCAGCGGTCAGGGATCGGCGCATTCGGGAGAAACTCGCGGGGATTCAACGCTGATCGTCGCAGACGTCGCGATGGACGTCCGGGCAGCCGGTCACACCGGACCGCATCAGTCCTCGTCTGTCGCCGGTGGCGGCGGCGTGACGTGCACCTCGCGGATCACGTTGTCGCGGACCTCGACCACCCGCATCCGGTAGCCGTCGATGGTCAGCGTCTCGCCCGGTTGCGGCAGTTGTTCCAGCTCGCTGACGATCAGGCCGGACAGCGTCCGCGCTGCGTCGATCGGCAAGTCCCATTTCAATCGACGGTTGAGGCTGTGCACCGGAATCCGGCCGTCGATGCGAATGCTGCCGTCGGGCTGATGGTGGATCTGCCGACTGTCCTGCTTCGGCGCCGTCGTGAACTCGCCGACGATCTCTTCGAGGATGTCGGCCACCGTGACGAAACCGCGGATCGCGCCGTACTCGTCGATGACCAGTCCGGAGCGGCGCTGTTGCCGCTGGAAGGTCAACAACTGCTGCGGTAGCCGGGTGCCTTCGGGGATGTACATCGGCTTGCGCGCCTTCGCCTCGATCAGCGCCACGTCGATGGCCTGGTCGGCCGCCAGCGCCAGCAGGGTCCGCATGTTCAACATGCCGACCACGTTGTCGATGTCGCCGCGGTAGACCACCGCCCGGCTGTAGGGAAAGTTGCGCAGCGTGGCCTTCAACTCCTCCGGATCGGCGTCCAGGTCGATGCCGCTGATCTCGTTGCGCGGCACCATGATGTCGTCGACCCGCGCCTCCTCCAGCGCGAGGATGTTCAGCAGCATCTGCCGGTGGTTGTCCGGGATCAGGCCGCCGCCCTCTTCCAGCAGCGTGCGCAGTTCGGCTTGCGACAACGATTGCTCGGTCGATTGGCCGCCGCGATGCCCGACCAGCCGCAACACCAGCCCGGCGAGAAAGTTGATCGTGCGAACCAGCGGGTAGCTCGCTTTCAACAGCGGATACAGCACGTAGGCCGCCGGCAGCGCGATGCGTTCGGGCCGGAAGGCGGCCAGCGTCTTCGGCGCCACCTCCGAGAAGATCAGCACCACCGCGGTCAGGAACACGGTACCGATTAGCACGCCGGCCTCGCCGCCGATCCGCACCGCGGCAATGGTCGCAATCGCCGAGGCGGCGATGTTGACGAAGTTGTTGCCGAGCAGGATCAGGCCGATCAGCCGGTCCGGCTGTCGCACCAGCCGCTGCGCCAGGATCGCACCGCGGTGCCCGTCATTCGCCAGATGCATCAGCCGGTAGCGGTTGATCGACATCAGGGCCGTTTCCGACCCGGAGAAGAAGGCCGACAGCAGCAGCAGCACCAGCAAGGCCCCGAACAGGACCGACAGCGGCAGATCGTTCATGGGACTCGACAGGAACAGGTGCCTGCAGTCTAGCCGGCCTTCACGACCCCCGGCTCATTCCGGCCGACGCCACAACCAGATCAGCACCGCCGCCATCACCAGCGCCAGCGCCGCCAACCGTGGCCACGACCAGCCCGCCAGCGCCAGCAGCGACAGGCTCAACAGCATCATCAGCGTCGCTGCGCGCTTGGCTTGCCGTGGCACCCGGCCGGCCTCGCGCCAGCCGCGGATCGCCGCGCCGTGCCGCGGATGGGTCAGCAGCCACTGCTCCAGATCCGGCGAGCTCTTCGAGGCGGCCCACGCCGCCATCAGCCAGAACACCACCGTCGGCAGCCCCGGCACCACGATCCCGACCGCCCCGATACCGAGCAGCAGCAAGGCCAGCAGCCGCCAGAGCAGGCGCGTCATGCGCGCGGGTGGTGCTGGTCGTACAGCCGCTTGAGGCCCTCGCGGGCAACCAGCGTGTAGATCTGCGTGGTCGACAGTTCGGCGTGGCCGAGCATCAGCTGCACCGAGCGCAGGTCGGCGCCGTGGTTCAGCAGGTGGGTCGCGAAACTGTGGCGCAGGCCGTGCGGGGACAGGCTGCCGCGGACGCCGGCGAGCAGCGCGTAGCGCTTCACCAATTGCCAGAACATCTGCCGGGTCATCGGGCCGCCGCGGCCGGTCACGAACAGCGCCGCGCTCTGCTGCGCACCGAGGATCAGCGGCCGGGCCTCGCTGAGATAGCGGCGGATCCAGTCGGCCGCCACCTCGCCCATCGGCACCACCCGCTCGCGCGAGCCCTTGCCGCGCACGCGCAGCGCGCCTTGCCGCAGGTTGACCTGATCGCCGGAAATCGTCACCAGTTCGCTGACCCGCAGGCCGGTTGCGTACATCAGCTCCAGCATCGCCCGATCTCGCAGGCCCAGCGGCGTGTCCAGCGCCGGCGCGGCCAGCAGCGCCTCGACCTCGCGCTCGCTGATCGGCTTCGGCAGCGGCCGCGGCAGCTTCGGCGGCAGCAGGTCGCGGGTCGGATCGGTGGCCAGCTCGGCATGGGTGATCAGCCAGCCGTAGAACTGCCGCAGCGCCGAAATCAGCCGCGCGCTGGACCTGGCCTTGATGCCGGCGCCGGCACGATCCGCCAGGAAGCCGGCCAGATCGACGCCGTCGGCCTCGGGCAGCGTCTTGCCGCGGGCGGCGAGCCAGCCCGCCAGCAGCAGCCAGTCGCTGCGGTAGGCCGCGAGCGTCAGGTCGGCGCTGCCGCGCTCGCCGTACAGTCCGTCGGCGACGCGCTCGACCAGCGCCAGCGTGGCCGGCGACGGCGGCGGGGCCGGCTCGGCCGGGGCATCGGACTTCAGACGTGACTTCACGGGAGCAGGCTTCGACATGGCGGAACGACTGACGGGAGAACCGGCCGGGCTGGCGCGGCGACTGGCAGCGATGGTCTACGACACGCTGATCATCGCCGCGATCCTGATGATCGCCGGATTCAGCGTGCTGCCCTTCACCGGCGGCAAGGCCGTGCCAGCCGGCACGATCTGGTTCGAGGTGTATCTGTTCCTCGTCATCTTCGCCTACATCGGCTGGTGCCAGACCCACGGCGGCCAGACGCTGGGCATGCTGGCCTGGCGGTTGTACGCCACCGACGATGCCGGCGGCTGGATCGGCTGGCGGAAGGCCTTCCTGCGCTACTGCCTCGCCTGGCCCAGCGTACTGCTCGGCCTGCTCGGCGTGCTGTGGTCGGCCTTCGATCCGGCCCGCAAGGCGCTGCACGAACGCTTTTCCGGCACTCGGACGCTGTACGCGCCGAATCGTCCGCTCTGAGGCGGGCGCCGTCGGCTGCTGGCGCCAGGCCGCGGAAGCGAGTCCCCGGCAGTACCGACGCCCTCGTCGGCTGCATGCGGGATACCGGCGCTCCCGGCCAAACCCCATCTCCCTCGATTCGCACCCCGCGCCGACCACGGCGGCGACACCCAGCGCCGCGGCGTAAACTCGGCGCCCCTGCGACCTGCCGACCGGTGCCCCGATGCCTGCCACCGCCCACGATCTGTCGCCCGTCGAGGGCCACGTCTCCCCGCTGCGCTTCGTCACTGCTGCCAGCCTGTTCGACGGCCACGATGCCGCCATCAACGTGATGCGCCGGCTGATCCAGTCGCGCGGCGTCGAGGTCGTGCACCTCGGCCACAACCGTTCGGTCGCGGATGTCGTCAGCGCCGCGATCCAGGAAGATGCCGACGGCATCGCGTTGTCGTCCTATCAGGGCGGCCACATGGAGTACTTCAAGTACATGGTCGACATGCTGCGCGAGCGCGGCATGGACCATGTGCGCGTCTTCGGCGGCGGCGGCGGCACGATCACGCCCGAGGAAATCGCCGAACTGCAGGCCTGCGGGGTCGAGCGGATCTATCACCCGAACGACGGCATGACCATGGGCCTGAACGGGATGATCGACGATCTGGTGCATCGCGCCGCGACGCATCGGCGGCCGGTGCACATCCCGACCGCGGTCACCCGCGAGGACCACCCGGAAGTCGCGGCGATGCTGACCGCGATCGAGGAGGGCCTGCTGGACCCCCACGACCTCGAACACCGCCGCAAGACCTGGAAGCTGGCCGGCGGCCGCACGCCGGTGGTCGGCATCACCGGCACCGGCGGCGCCGGCAAGTCCAGCGTCACCGACGAGCTGTTGAACCGCTTCCTGCAGGCTTTCCCGGACATCCAGATCGCCGTGATCGCGGTGGACCCGACGCGCCGGCGCAGCGGCGGCGCCCTGCTCGGCGACCGCATCCGCATGAACAGCCTGCGCAGCCCGCGGGTCTACATGCGCTCGATGGCGACCCGTCGCCAGCACGTCGCCACCAATGCCGTGCTGGCCGACTGCGTGGCCTTCTTGCGCGCGCTGGCCTACGACCTGATCATCATCGAGACCGCCGGCATCGGCCAGAGCGACTCGGAAATCGTCGATCTGGTCGACTTCCCGGTCTACGTGATGACCAGCGACTACGGCGCCGCCAGCCAGCTGGAAAAGATCGACATGCTCGACTTCGCCGAGCTGGTGGTGCTGAACAAGTTCGACCGCCGCGGCGCCGAGGACGCGCTGCGCGACGTGCGCAAGCAGTGGCGGCGCAACCGGGTGGCCTTCCAGCTGCCCGATGAGGAAGTCCCGGTCTATCCGACCATCGCCAGCCAGTTCAACGATCCGGGCGTGACCTGGATGTTCACCAACCTCTGCCGGCTGCTGCGCGACAAGCTGCATCTGGAGCCTGCGCGCTGGACGCCGGCGCTGGACACCACGCTGAAGGAGCCGCGCGCGACGGTGCTGATCCCGGGCAGCCGGATCCGCTATCTCGCCGAGATCGCCGAGGGCGGTCGCGCGGTGAATCGCGGCATCGAACGGCAGGCCGAGGCCGCCGAGCGCGCCCAGCAGTACCACGCCGTGCTCGCCGACCTCGGCGACAGCGCGCTGCCGGCCCGCTGGCAGGCCTACCCGATCGAGCTGCTGAGCGAGGGCGCCGACCGCGGCCTGCTGACGCTGCGCCAGCGCTATCAGGACGCGCTCGGTGCGCTGTCCGCCGAGGCCCTGGCGCTGCTGAAGGCCTGGCCGGCCCGCCGCAAGGCCATCACCGAGCCGGAGTTCAGCTATCAGGTCCGCGGCAAGGAAATCCGCGGCGAGAATTACCGCACCTCGCTGTCGCATCAGCAGATTCCGAAAATCGCGCCGCCGACCTATCGCAGCGCTGGTGATCTGCTGAAGTTCCTGATGATGGAAAACCTGCCCGGTGGTTATCCTTATACCGCCGGCGTGTATCCGTACCGCCGCGAGGGTGAGGATCCGACGCGCATGTTCGCCGGCGAAGGCACGCCGGAACGCACCAATCGGCGCTTCCATTATCTGTCGCTAGACGCCAAGGCCGCCCGGTTGTCCACCGCGTTTGATTCGGTCACCCTGTACGGCGAGGATCCGAACGTCCGTCCGGACATCTACGGCAAGATCGGCAATTCCGGCGTGTCGATCGCCACGCTGGACGACATGAAGAAGCTGTATTCCGGCTTCGACCTGTGCGCGCCCAGCACCTCGGTGTCGATGACCATCAATGGCCCGGCACCGATCATCCTCGCGATGTTCATGAACACGGCCATTGACCAGCAGGTGGAAAAATACCTGCGCGCCGACGAGAAGCGCTGGCAGGCGGCACGGGCGAAGATCGACGCCAAATACCGGGACCTGCCGAAGCCGCAATACACCGGCGCGCTACCGGACGGCAACGAAGGCCTGGGGCTCGGCCTGCTCGGCGTGTCCGGCCGCGAGGTGCTGGAACCGGAGATCTACGAGCGGATCCGCGCCGAGACGCTGAAAACCGTGCGCGGCACGGTGCAGGCCGACATCCTCAAGGAAGATCAGGCGCAGAACACCTGCATCTTCAGCACCGAATTCGCGCTGCGAATGATGGGCGACATCCAGCAGTATTTTGTCAACCACGACGTCCGCAATTTCTATTCGGTGTCGATCAGCGGCTATCACATCGCCGAGGCCGGCGCCAATCCGATCTCGCAGCTGGCCTTCACGCTGTCCAACGGCTTCACCATCGTCGAGTATTACCTCGCCCGCGGGATGAGCATCGACGATTTCGCGCCGAATCTGTCCTTCTTCTTCTCGAACGGCATGGACCCGGAATACACGGTGATCGGCCGGGTCGCGCGGCGGATCTGGGCACGGGCGATGCGCGAGCGCTACGGCGCCAGTGCACGCAGCCAGATGATGAAATACCACATCCAGACCTCCGGCCGCTCGCTGCACGCGCAGGAAATCCAGTTCAACGACATCCGCACCACGCTGCAGGCGCTGTATGCGCTGTTCGACAACTGCAACAGCCTGCATACCAACGCCTATGACGAGGCGATTACCACGCCCACCGAAGAAAGCGTGCGCCGCGCGGTGGCGATCCAGCTGATCATCAACCGCGAGCTGGGCCTGAACTTCTGCGAAAACCCGTGGCAGGGCAGCTTCATCGTCGAGGCGCTGACCGATCTGGTCGAGGAAGCGGTGTATAGCGAATTCGAGGCGATCAGCGAACGCGGCGGCGTGCTGGGCGCGATGGACACGATGTATCAGCGCGGCAAGATCCAGGAAGAAAGCCTGTATTACGAGCAGCAGAAGCACGACGGCACGCTGCCCCTGATCGGCGTCAACACCTTCCTGCCGAAGGAACGCCCGGGCGAGACCGCCACCACCATCGAACTCGCCCGCTCCACCGAGGCCGAGAAGCGCCAGCAGATCGACAACGTGCTGAGCTTCCAGCAGTCCCGCAATCCGGGCGCGCCGGGAGCCCCGAGCCGTCTGCAGCAGGTCGCCCGCGCCCGCGGCAACCTGTTCGCCGAGCTGATGGAAGCCGTGCAGAGCCACAGCTTGGGCCAGATCAGTCACGCGCTCTACGACGTCGGCGGCGAGTACCGCCGCAACATGTGAGCACGGCGGCGCCCGCAGCGCTGGCCGAGTCCCTGCGCCCGCGCTGGGCGCAGGACTTGGCGGCACTCGGGACCGCGACCGACGGGCAGGCGCTGGGCGAGCGTCTGCTCGCGGCGTGGTCCGAGCCGCACCGGCACTACCACACGCTGCAGCATCTGACCGAGTGCCTCGCGCTGCTCGACGCGCATCGCGACCTCGCCGAGCGGCCGGCCGAGATCGCGATGGCGCTGTGGTTCCACGACGCGATCTACACCCCGCGCGCCGGTGACAACGAGGCGCAGAGCGCGGCGTGGGCGGTGCGTGAGCTGCGCGCAGCGGGCCTGGCGCCCGCGGCCATCGACCGCATCGAGGCGCTGATCCTCGTCACCGCCCATACCGGCGTGCCGGTCGGCGTCGACGCCGAGCTGCTGGTCGACATCGACCTCGCGATCCTCGGCGCGGAAGCCCCGCGCTACGCCGAGTACGACCGCCAGGTCCGCGCCGAGTACCGCTGGGTGCCCGGTTTCCTGTATCGCCGCGGCCGCCGGAAGGTGCTGGCCGACTTCGCCGCGCGGCGGCCGCTCTACCGCACCCCGGCACTGCGCGAGGCCCTGGAAGCGCGGGCGGCGAACAATCTGGCCGGCTCGCTCGCGCGGCTGGGCTGATCCGGCCCGCAGCGCCCGGCCTGTCGGGCACCGTGTCCCGCCACGGCGGCGCGGGCCTTTCCGGGAGCGCCGGCATCGAGTCTGGCCCGGCCCGAATCCAGCACGCACCGGCCCATGACCACCGGCACGGGTCACCGTCGCGCCATGGTGTTTTACTTACCTACAACACCACGTTGGTAGGGAGCGCGTCATGATGAACCGGCTGGAGCTTGCGCTGATGCTGCTGCTGTTGACCGGCAGCCTGATGGCCGCGGTACTGGTGGCAAATCCGCGCGAGGGCACATCCGTGGCGATGGCGGATCCGGTCGCGGTCGCACCGGTCGAGGCGACGGACACCACCACCTCCGACGACAGCGGCGACCGCTTGCAGCTGCCGAGCTTCGACACCTTCGACGACGTGGGCTTCGGCCTGCTGCCGGACCTGGCGCCGCGCTGGTCGTCGCCGGGCCAGCCCTGAGCCGCCGCCGTGTCCGACTGGAAGGACGACGCCCCGATCTATCGCCAGGTGCAGGAACGCGTGCTGGCGATGATCCTGGATGGCGAACTGAAGCCCGGCGATGCGCTGCCCTCGGTGCGCCAGCTGGCCGTGGATTACCGGATCAACCCGCTGACCGTCAGCCGCGCCTATCAGGAACTGGACGAGGCGACGCTGGTGGAGAAGCGCCGCGGCCTCGGGCTGTACGTCCGCGAGGGCGCCCGCGAGCTGCTGCTGGCGCAGGAGCGGGAACGATTCCTCCGCGAGGAATGGCCGGCGCTGCATCGCCGGATCGAGCGACTGGGCCTGACGGTCCGCGACCTGTGGCCCGAGGAGACCGCACGTGAACGCCATCATTGAAGCCCGCGGCCTGAGCAAGCGTTACGGCAGCCGCGTCGCGCTGGACCGGGTCGACCTGAGCATCCCGGCCGGCCGGATCGTCGGCCTGATCGGCCCGAACGGCGCCGGCAAGACCACCGCGCTGAAGGCGATCCTCGGCCTGACGCCCTACGAGGGCGAGCTGAAGGTGCTGGGCCGCGACCCGTATCGCGAGCGCACCGCGATGCTGACCGAGGTCTGCTACATCGCCGACGTCGCCGTGCTGCCGCGCTGGGCGAAAGTCTCCGAGCTGATCACCTTCACCGAGGCCGTGCATCCGCGCTTCTCGCGGGCCCGCTGCGAAGAACTGCTGCGCGCCACCCAGATCACGCCCGACCTGAAGGTCAAGCAGCTCTCGCGCGGCATGGTCGTGCAGCTGCACCTGGCGCTGATCATGGCGATCGACGCCAAGCTGCTGATCCTCGACGAGCCGACACTGGGACTCGACATCATCTTCCGCAAGCGCTTCTACGAGCAGCTGGTCGGCGACTACTTCGACGGCGAGAAGACCATCGTCATCACCACCCATCAGGTCGAGGAAATCGAGCACCTGCTGAGTGACCTGATCTTCATCGACCAGGGCCGCATCGTGCTGGACGCGCCGATGGACTCGCTGGCCGAGCGCTATCTGGAGCTGACCGCGGCGCCGGACCGGCTGGACGCCGCCCGCGCGCTCAAGCCGATCGCCGAACGCCGGCTGCTGTCCGGCGCCGCGCTGCTCTACGACGGCATTCCGCACGACACCCTCGCCGCGCTGGGGCAGGTCCGCCCGGTCGGCGTCGCCGATCTGTTCGTCGCGCTGCTGGGCCACGCCCAGAGCGCCCGCCCGCTGACCGGAGGCTCCCGATGAATCCGCTGCTGTCATTGCAACCGCCCGGACTGCGGCGACTGGCCGCGCTGGTCTGGCGCGAACTGCTGGAGTTTCGCGGCATGCTGGTCTACGGCCCCTTCGCGGTGGTCGCGCTGGTACTGATCTTCGGACTGCTCGGCGTCGCCCTGTCCGAGAAGCACATGGTGCAGATCGACGGCAGCCCGCTGATCGCCAAAGGCGCGCTGGCCGCGCTGGAAGATCCGCAGTACGCCGACAAGCTACGCATCGGCCTCGACTCCGCGCTGTGGGCGGTCGGCCTGCTGGTGCACCTGACGCTGGGACTGACCGTGTTCTTCTACGCGCTGTCGGCCACCTACGACGAACGCAAGGACCGCAGCATCCTGTTCTGGCGCTCGCTGCCGACCAGCGACCTCGAAGCCGTCGCCGCCAAGGTGCTGACCGCGTTGATCGTGGCGCCGGCCATCGCGCTGGTGGCGCTGGTGATCTTGCAACTGGGCACGCTGCTGGTGGTCGCCCTCGGTGTCAGCCTGCGCGACGGCAACGCCTGGTCGCTGATCTTCAGCAAGGCCTCGCCCCTCACTGCCGCGCTGCGCTACATCGCCCTGTACCTAGTCAACACCCTGTGGCTGCTGCCGCTGGTCGGCTGGCTGTTCCTGGTCGGCGTGTGGGCCGGCCGCATGCCCTTCCTGTGGGCCACGCTGGGCCCGGTGCTGCTGTACGCGCTGAACCAGTGGGCGCACTGGTTCTTCAACGTGCCCACTGTGGCGCAGCACTTCCTGAACCTGCTCGGCGCCCGCGCCATCAGTCTGGCCATGCCGATCCCACCCGAAGGCGCCGGCGACCGCGGCCGCTACTTCGATCAGCTGTCGAAGAACGGCCTGCCGCCCTGGACCGACCCCTTCAGCACGCTGGCCGAGCCGAATCTGTGGATCGGCGCCGTCATCGGTATCGCCATGCTGGCCGGCGCGGTGTGGATCCGGCGGCGGCGGGACGAGGGGTGAGCAAGCCCCTCCCAGCGCGCGGAAGGAGCCTCATGAGGTCAAACCAGGAGTACCCGTTCGGAAGGCCTTCCGCCGCAAGGTGGCGAATCACGGACCCTCAGATGCAGAAGCAACGCGGCGGCATCCACCGATGCACGCAGGATCAAGCCGCCTGTGTTCTTACAAACCTGCCTTGAAACCCAACTCTCGAACTTCTACCGTGGCGACAAGTTTGGAGAAGGCAAGGAGTCGCTCATGGGCCCGCTCAATCGCATCACCCAGCAACCCGAGGTGATGGGCGGCAAGGCCTGTATTCGCGGGATGCGGGTTACCGTGGGCATGGTCGTCGGCCAGATCGGCGCCGGACACACCATCAACGACATCCTGGCCGACTATCCCTACCTCGAGCGAGAGGACATCCTGCAGGCGCTGCGTTATGCCGCATGGCGGGCAGAAGAACGTGAGGTCGTGCTGACCACCGCACGAAGCTGCTGGTCGACATGAACCTGTCACCCCGCTGGGTCGACGTGCTGTCCGCCGCCGGCATCGAAGCCGCGCACTGGTCCACCCTGGTGCGGCCAATGCACCAGACCCACTCATCATGGCCTACGCCCGTACCCACGACTTTGTGGTGCTGACCCATGACCTGGACTTCGGCGCGATCCTCGCCGCCACGCACGGCGACAAGCCCAGCGTGGTTCAGATCCGGGCCGAGGACGTGAGTCCCGACGTGATTGGCAGGCAGTCCTCGATGCATTGCGGCAGATGGCAGCGGAGCTGGAAGAAGGTGCGCTGACGATCGATCCCAACCGAACGCGCTTGCGCCTCCTGCCGCTGCAACGGCGGTAGTCCATGCTCATCGGCTACGCACGCGTCTCGACGCAGGACCAGAATCTCGACCTCCAGCGATGCGTGCAGTTCAAGAGCCTCCTCGGGTAGCTCACGGGGGCAAGGCCAAAGACCCTCGGAGAACGAAGACGCCGTCAACGTTCGCCAAGGCAGAATCGCGCCATGCCTGATGCCAAGCCCAGCGGTAAGCCTTACTTCGTCGTCCTCAACCCGGCCTCCGGCAGCGACCAGTCCAGCCACGCTCGGGACACCATTGCCCGGGTGATCGAGGCCGCCGGTCAGCGCGTCGAGTTCCTCGAATTTCGCGATGCATCGGCGATTCCCGCCACCGCGCGGCTGGCGGCGGAGCGCGCGCTGGCGGAGGACGGCACGGTCGTCGCCTGCGGCGGCGATGGCACGATCAATGTGGTGGCGGCTGCTGCACTCGACGCTGGCGTGCCTCTGGGCGTCATTCCCCAAGGCACTTTCAACTACTTTGGTCGGGCGTTCGGCATTCCTGCAGACGTGGAGCAGGCCGTCACCCTGATGCTGCAATCCGCGCCGCGTCTGGTCCAGGTTGGATTGATCAATCAACGCCCCTTTCTGGTCAGCGCCAGCATCGGTCTTTACCCCAAGGTGCTGGAAGACCGCGAAACCTGGAAACACTCGCTCGGCCGGCATCGCCTCGTGGCGATCGCCGCCGCCATCTTCACGCTGATGCGCAGGCACACGATGCTCGCGCTGCGGGTCGACGACGGCAAGGCGCGCCAGCAGCTGCGGTCGACCACGCTGGTGGTCTGCAACAACCCGATCCAGCTGGCGCGTCTGGGAATCGAGGGTGCCGCGCAAGCCGGTGTAAGCCGCCTGGTCGCCATCAGCCTTGCGCCAATCGGCAAGCTGGGCTGGCTGCGACTCATCGTGAAGGGCGCGCTGGGAACCCTGGGCGACGCCGAGGAAGTGACCGCCACCAGCTGCACCCATCTCACTGCGGCGCTTGAGCGCGGCTACTTCCGGCGCCGAATTCGAGTCGCGATCGATGGCGAGCTCGTCCACATGCGCCTGCCGCTCACCTTCGAAGTGTCGCCGAAACCCCTGCAGCTGCGGGCGGCAGCAGCGGCATCGGCCGCGGCAGATCCGGGATGAGCGTGCTGGTGCAGATGTCGGATCCGCACTTCGGCACGGAGAACCCCGCCGTCACCGAAGCGCTGAAGCGCTTGATCGAGGCCATTCGCCCGCAGTGCGTGGTGCTGTCGGGCGATATCACCCAGCGCGCACGGCGCGCCGAGTTCGATGCGGCACAGGCGTTTTGCGCGAGTCTGCCCTGTCCCGTCGTCGCCATCCCCGGCAACCATGACATCCCGCTGTTCAATGTGTGGGCGCGCATGTTCTGGCCCTATGCGGGGTTTCAACGCGTGTTCGGATCCGACCTCGAACCGGTGTGGGAATCCGCCGGGATGCGCGTCGTCTGCGCCAACTCGACCTCGCCACGCCGCCACAAGGATGGCGAGTTGACGCCCGCGGCCATCGAGCGCATTTGCGAGCAGGTGCGCACGGGCGACCGCGCCAAGCTGCACATCGTCGCACTGCATCATCCGCTGCACGTCATCACCGAATCCGATCGCGAGAATCTGCTGCACGGCCATCGGGAGGCGCTGCACGCCTTCGCGGACGCCGGCGTCGATCTGGTGCTGGGCGGACATATCCATCTCGCCTATGTCCGCGCCTTGCGCGTACACATTCCCAGCCTCTCACGCGAGCTCTGGGTGGCGCAGGCCGGCACGTCGATATCGACCCGCGTCCGCAACGATCAACCCAATTCCGTCCACGTCATCCGTACCCGCACGGTCGACAATCGGTCCGGGACGCCAGTCGACGGCTGCGATGTCGAGCAGTGGGATCATTCGGCTGGCGATGGGGAATTCGTGCGTGTCCGCGTCACGCCCATGGATCGGCGGTGAGCAGTTCGTGTGGTCACTGGTCCGCTGGGCGCGCACCCTCCGGTGTCCTTTCGGGCAGGCGGTGACAGGCCGGCAGAGCTTTCGACCTGTCCGCCCTCGGGCGTCAAGCCTTGTCTTGCAACGACCGCAGCATGGCCTCGCGCAGAATGGCGTTGATCCGGGTCTGATAACCCTTGCCCTGGGTTTGTCCGCGCCCGAGTTTGCTGCACTTAGGAGTGCCGAACGCCGACCACCGCGGAATACCCATCCGTCAGTCACTGACCCTCGGTGCCGTCAGGTGTGAGCCGCCGATCCATGGGCGTGACGCGGACACGCATGGATTGCCCATCGCCCGTCCAGCACCAGATCGACGCAGGCAGGCCCGCCGCACGCGGCCGCCGCTGTGCAACGCGACGTCATCGCCCTGCTGGGCCTGCCCATCGACGTCATCGACGAAGCCGGCGCCGCCACCCGCATCGAAGCCGCCATCCGCGAACCTCAACTTCCTGATCGGCTGCCAGCGCGACCCCGCCTTCGCCCAATCAGTACTGGACTCCGACCTGTCCCTCGCCGACGGCATGCCGCTGCTCTGGCTCGCCCGCCTGCTCGGCGTCCCGCTCCCCGAACG
>Ga0075154_10000041_pt1 | contig 88293 bp, 80 predicted proteins | sample JI71714BDNA_FD_70965 | JGI IMG/M metagenome (GOLD analysis project Ga0075154, IMG submission 70965) | Wastewater effluent complex algal communities from Wisconsin, to seasonally profile nutrient transformation and Carbon sequestration -... | ecosystem: Engineered > WWTP > Effluent > Algae... | reverse complement strand
GGCAGGCTGTTGTTGGTAAAGTTGGCACAGTTTCGGTGCCATTTGTTCACAAGCGAGCTGCAGGCGACCATTATTGAACAGCGTCTGGGCTTGCGGGTATAATCGATCCAGATACTGATAAATGCTGTGGAGTTCCTCGACGGCCTGACTCATAACCATCAGGGCCTGACGGGCTGAACGCGCTGAAACTGTTGTTGCGCATCAGGACCGACAGCGATTAGCTTTCGATTCAGATACAGCAGTGCAGTGCACTCTGCCTTGGTGGTTATCCCATCAGAAATGTCCCGTTGCGTGCGATAAAACACCAGTTGAAACAGACCGTCGTTGTGTTCAATCGCTTCAGTGATATCCGGCCCGCCAAGTTTCTCCCAGACCTGATCCTGCGTGGTACCGCTGCCTGGCTGAAGGCTATTGATAAACTTGCGGTTAAAAGCTTCGCGATCGGTCCAAACCATCGCGGCTGGATCGTCCTGATAAACATTCAGCGCCAGCCAGGTGGCCAGCGGGTAAATGGCTAATAGCAGCATGGCTAATAGAACTATGTGCAAATATTTTTTCATCGCAGCTCCGCGGCGATCAAGATGACAAAGTTGAGATGCAAACATGTTTCCGGCGCTTTAGCTGTCATTCATCGATCACATACAAAAAATCTGCCAAGTTGATTGCGCCGGCAGCTGAATACTATATCTGGTCTAAACAACTCCGGCGCTTCAAAGCGCCGGAGAGAGAGAACTGGACGACAGATCGCCGGGTTAGCGGCTGATTTGGTAGCAGGGGATATATTTACTGCCCGGTAATTTCATCCGGCCTTGTGCAACAAAAGCTTCCAGCAATTTATCCATCATTTCCATCAGTTCAGGTTCACCGGACAGGATAAAAGGCCCATGTTTGGCAATGGCTTTGATGCCTTCATCTTTCACATTGCCGGCGACGATGCAGGAAAAGGCACGACGCAGATTGGCCGCCAACCGCGCTTTATCCTGATTCAGATGCAAATCTAAACTCGCCATATTCTGATGAGTCGGTTCGAACGGATGCTGGAAATCATCATCGATCTGCAAAGTCCAGTTGAAATGATAGGCATCGCCGACCGACTTGCGGTATTGCCGGACATCTTGGCAACCTTGTTTCAGCTTTTGCGCGACCGCCACTGGGTCATCGATAATCACTTCAAATAAACTGAGAGCTTCTTTACCTAAAGTTTTTTCAATAAAGATTTCTAATTCAGTGAAGTAGGCTGCACTTTGTTTTGGACCTGTCAGGATCACAGGCAAAACTTGCTGACGATTTTTTTCGTGCAGCATAATACCAAGCAGGTATAGCAGCTCCTCGGCGGTACCGGCGCCGCCGGGGAAAATGATGATGCCATGTGCAGTACGGATAAATGCTTCCAGCCGCTTCTCGATATCAGGCAGGATCACCAGTTCATTGACGATTGGGTTCGGTGGTTCTGCCGCGATGATACTTGGCTCCGTCAGGCCGAGATAACGGCCTTTGCTAATGCGTTGTTTTGCATGGCCAATTGTTGCGCCTTTCATCGGGCCTTTCATTGCGCCTGGGCCGCAGCCGGTACAGATATCCAGGCCACGTAAGCCAAGCTGGTAACCCACATCCTTGGTGTATTTGTATTCAGTTTCGTTGATAGAGTGTCCGCCCCAACAGACGATCATGTTCGGGGTTGCGCCGGGCGTGATGACCTGAGCATTTCGAAGGATATCGAACACGGTATGGGTAATATGTTCGCTATTATGCAGGTCAAGCCGCTTGGCATCTGCGCCGAGCCGAGTGTGATAAAACAAAATATCACGCAGGACAGCGAACAAATGCTCATGGATGCCTTTGATCAACTCACCATCAACAAAAGCACTGGCCGGTGGGTTATCCAATTCAATTTTGATGCCGCGCTCGCGCGCAACCAGATTCACAGCGAAGTCTTTGAATTGGTCATAAATTTCGGCCGAACTGTCGGTATGGCTGCCGACATTTAACACGGCAAGACAGCAGTTGCGGAATAACTTAAACGTCTCACTGTGTGCATGTTGCTTTAGCTGATCAACTTCCAGCTGTGACAACAAATCCATCGCGCCTAACGGGTTTAACTGTACATGCATTGTGCTCTCCTTGGACGGCACGGGGACCGGAATGGCGGGCTCAGGATTTCAGGATGACTCGGTCACGCCCCTGACGCTTCGCGTCATATAGCGCCTCGTCAGCGCGATCAAAGGCTTCACGGCCTTCATCCGTCAATTTGAGCTGGGTGGCCCCGAATGAAATTGAGATAACGACATTGGTATCTTTGAATTTAAAGGGAATGCGTTTAATCTTTTCCCGCAAAACATTCAGCGGAGTTTCCAACTGCTCCAAAGTGGTTTCCGGAAACAACAGAATAAACTCTTCGCCGCCATAGCGGGCGATGAAGTCCGCTTCACGCATACTTTGTTTCAGCGCTTTGGCGATGACTTTTAAGGTTTTATCCCCCGCACTATGGCCATAGGAGTCGTTGATATTTTTAAAATGATCGACATCCGCCAGAACAATGGACAATGGTGTGTTGTAGCGGCGGCTGCGCTTTAATTCCAGTTCGTAGCGCTCGTCAAAAGCAGCACGATTGGGCAGTTCTGTCAGAGAGTCTTGCAGGCTGCGGAACTTTTGCTCTGCCAGACGTTTTTTAAACAACCGCGCTTCTTCTTCTAACTCTTTGAGGCGAGTATCCATTTCTTTAACAGATACAAGTAATATTTCGCGTTCTTGTTTTTCTAGTTGTTCTTTATCTTTCAAAGAGCTACTTAAGGTGTTCAGCTTGTCGGTCACCAGTAACTGTAGTTGCTCTAATGATGTTGCTGATTGTGTCTCATGGCTGAGTACTGAAATCTGATGCTCAATCTGTTGATTCAGTTGAGCCATTTTTTCGCGAATGCTATTCGTCGACTTTAACGACGAAACCAGCGAGTTTTGCACACTGTTTAGCGCATCATTCAGTTTTAGCAGGAAATGCTGCGCCGACTGTCGCTCTTCATTAATGCTGGCGATGATGATTTCAATGGTTCTCAGACAGGCTTCCAGCAATTTTTCGATACTGAGATCATTCAAAAGACTCAGACGAATCGAATTGATCGCATTGGCATACGCACCTTCGAAGGCTAGCTCGCTCAGTAAATTAGTCAGTTCAACAGAAATCTGCCGGCAAATACGCTCATAGCGAGTGCTATCGCTAATTTCTTGTAAATCAAGGCTTTGTTTGGCATTTAGTGCCAGTTGATAAAGCTCTGTAAGATGAGTCAGATGCGGAATATAGGCATGAATCGTTGGGGCCGGCTCTTCGACACGGGTTAACAGATCACGCAGATCGCGTCTTAATTGATTTGGCAGCCCCCGCTGCTTTTGCAGCAGTTTTCCTGCCTCACTAATGGTGAGCTGTGCCTTACGGACTTCTTGTTGTTGCCTGGTTTCTAACGTTTTTAAGTGCTCATTGGTGGCATCGATTTGCGGTAAGAGCTTTTCCAGGTCTGTACCATTGCCCAATTGTTGCCGCAGGCGAGCCAGCCGATTATCCAGTTCAACATCAATACCTTTGCAAACGAGTGATAAGCGGGCAACGAACTGGGTCAGGATCAAAAACTGACTTTCATAGGTATCTTCCAGCTGTTTGCGGGCTTTGACGGCGGTGGCTAGTTGTTGTTTCAGAGATTGTTCGGAATCCACGACTCAGATGTTCCAGTCATTATCGGCAAAGGAGGCTGAGCTAAGTATATCGCTAAAGCGCAAAAAGCACAGTCAAAAAAGCGAAGTTACTCCTGTGGTATGACCGACTGATTTTTCTGCAGATTCAATATCTTGTTTCACACTGTTTTAGCTTGGCCGTTGCACATTTATTTTCTTTCGAAACGAAACATAATGGATGCCAAAATAAATAAAGCCGGGACTGGGCGGTCACCGGCTTTATTTATTTCGTCCGCCTTGGGCGGTACGAATTATTTTTTTGTCAGGTAGTAGGGTAACCAGGTTTGCTCTTCAGCAGCGGTAAGCATGTTCATAACAACTTTCCTGTATCAGCATTTAAATCAAGCATTCGGTTGGGTTGATGTGTCTGGCACCAACGCTGAGAATTTAAACATATTTCGATTCGAAAGTAAAAGTTATTTTGTACTATTACATGTTGGGTTACATAAATTTCAACAACGAAATTTGCAAAGTTGAGCGCAAAGCGCTGGTTTCCACGGCATTAATTGCATAGGCTAGGGAAAAAACAGGAGTTCCTATGCGTTATTTATCCATATTGCTAGTGCTATTACCGTTTTGGGTTTCAGCGGCAGTTGATTATCAGATCAGTATCACCGAACCAGATCAACATCTTGCTGATATCACGATCAAAATGAACGTAGATAAAGCCGGGCGTTTCGAATTGAAACTTCCAGCCTGGCGCAGCGGTAAATATCAAATTCTGGATTTAGCCAGTGGTATCCGCCGGTTTGAAGCCCGTCAGGCTGACGGCAGTCTGTTACCGGCAGAAAAAGTCGAAAAAAGTACCTGGCAAATTGAGTTGCCAAAGGCCGGTGCTGTTGAAGTGCGCTATCAGGTTTATGCCAATGAGCTGAATCAACGCACTCGCCACATTGATGATACCCATGCTTACATCAACGCATCGGCATATCTGATGTATAACGATGCACAGCGCAAAGCGCCTGTCACCGTCAGTCTCCAGGTACCCAAGGGCTGGCGCAGTACTTCTGGGATGAGTCGCACCGGTGAGCATAGTTTTAAAGCGGCGGATTATGATGTGCTGGCGGACTCCCCGATTGAAACGGGTATCCATCAGAGTTTCACTTTCAAAGCGGATGGCCGGGACTACGAGGTGGTTTTTTGGGGGCAGGGTAATTATGACGCAGAGCAAACAGTCAAAGATCTGGAAAAACTTGTGCGCCAGACGAGTAGCATCTGGGATGGATATCCTTACCAGAATTATCTGTTTATCATCCATGCGGCAACCGGGATCCGCGGAGCGACTGAACACCTGAACTCGACAGTGATCCAGCGTGACCGTTTCAGTTTCCGCAAGCGCGAACATTATCTGGAATTTTTATCAACCGCAGCTCATGAGATAGTGCATACGTGGAACGTGAAAGCCTACCGCCCGGCGGAATTAGTGCCTTATGACTATCTGCAGCCGAATTACAGCAAATTGCTGTGGATCGCGGAAGGTTCAACCAGCTATTTCCAGAACCAGCTGCTATTGCGTGCTGGTTTGATGACGCCAGACGAGTTTTATGCTGATTTAGCCAAAAGAATAAAACGTTTTGCCCGCACGCCAGGTCGGGAGGTCCAGTCGGTCGCCCAAAGTAGTTTTGATAACTGGATCACTCTTGCTGGTGATCACGCCGATAATTTTAGTGTCAGCATCTATAGCGAGGGGTATCTGGTGAGCTGGATGCTCGACCATTTTCTATTAACAAACAGCGGTTTAAAGGCTAATTATCGGAATCTTCATAATGAGTTGTACCAGCGTTTTAGCCAAACGACAGCCTTTACTGCGGCTGATGTGCAGCAAATTGCATTAGATTTGACCGGTAAGTCGGTCATGGAGTTTTGGCAACAACAAGTGGAGAGCCCTATGGAACTGGATGCGGAAGCCATCCTCAAAGCAGCAGGGTTACAGCTGCTGAAACCCAAAGCGGCGGAACCCTTTACAGGGCTCACCTTGCAGCCTGGTCACTCGATGGCTGAAGTTATGAAAGTAGAGCGTGATTCACCGGCGTGGCAGGCAGATTTTTCGGTCGGAGATCAGATCATTGCCGTGAATGGCCTGCAGCTGCAAACCGAGCTGTCGGAACGGCTGAAAGATTTCGCAGCAGGCACCACTGTGAAAGTTACTTTGTTCCGGGACGGCCGTTTGCTGGAACGCCAGTTGACACCGCTAGTACAGCCGGCAGGCAGCTGGCAGATCACCCCGGTTGCCAAACCCAGCCGTCAGCAAAAAGCTTATTATCAGGCCTGGCTCGGCATGGAGCTCCCTGCAGCGAAATAGCCCGTATGGCTGCATGATTAAAAAGCCCGCGCTGCGGGCTTTTTTGCGTCTTACAGTCTGTGGTGAGGCACAAGCTCTGCCATTTATTGGCGTGTCAGCCGGATATTGGGCGGTGTATAGGGAACTGAGCTTCGAAGCGGATTGATATCCAAACCACCGCGCCGGGTATAACAGGCATAAACGGCCAGAAACTCCGGCGCTGCCAACCGCCAGATATCGGTGTAGATGCGCTCGACACATTGTTCATGGAATTCATTGTGTTGCCGGAAGCTAATCAGATATTTCAGTAAGCTTTCATGGCACAGGGCCGGGCCTTTGTAATGGATATAAACACTGGCCCAATCTGGCTGCGACGTGATCAGGCAATTCGATTTCAGCAGATGCGAATGTAACTTCTCTTCGACGACGGCAGCATTATCCGCCAGTCGCAGCAGGTCAGCCTGATATTGATACTGGTCAATTTCAATATCCAGTTCATCAATACAACGCCCCTGGATCCAGGTTGGCTGAAAAGCCACCAGTTCATTGACATGATGAATGGTGACCTCCACCGGCTTGCCGGCACAGGACGATAAATCCTGTTGCATCGTTTGATAGACTTGGCTGATATCGCGAAAACGGGTCTGATTAAAGCTATTGAGATAAAGTTTGAAAGACTTGGATTCAATCAGATTCGCGGAGTCAAAAGGGACAACAACAGTGAGCAATGCCACCATCGGTTTGCCTTTGCTATTTAGCCACGACAATTCATAACCATGCCAAATGTCGTGGCCGACAAAAGGTAACACCTCACTGGCGGCTAAACCAATCGCATCACGGGCCAATTGGCGTGGTACCGGCTGTAGCAGACCGGCGTCATATTGGTCGGCATAAGCCGTCACTTTGCCAAGGCTCAAATGGGCCAGGGCGGCTTCAGTTTGTTTTGTCATGGTGTATCCGAAAGCATAAAATAGAACAGAGGCACTTAGCCCCCAAGTTTATCACAGGAAGCGTATACCGATGTCTGAGTTACAACAGCAGCTGCTGCAATTGGTGCAACAATCTGAAGCGATAGCCCGGCAACGGGGAGAACAATGGCGCGCATGGGCTGACCCTGCAGAAATTTCACCAGCACAATACGGGGATGTCCAAGATCAGCAAGTTGCCTGGTGGCCAGTGGCTCAGACCACGCCACTGGATTTTTCCGGCATCGAACATGGTTTGGACTTACCGCTGCACCCCTCCGTCAAAGAGTTTTACGCGACATTGTGGGGCGCAGATCTGCCGGTTGCGCACGAACGTGGACCTGCAAATCTATTGTTACTGTGGCACCCGGGGGATTTTATCCGCTTACAACAAAATCTGATTAGCCATGTCCTGATGAAGCGGCGGTTAAAACAGCGTGAAACCTTGTTTTTTGCCGTGACGGATGAAGAAGATACCATGCTGTCGGTGCTCAATAGCACTGGTGAGGTCTTCCTAGAACAGACTGGCCAGGAAGTGAAACAGCTGGTAGCGCCGGATTTACTGAGCTTCCTGCGCCAGTTAAAGCCGGTCTGAACCGGCGTTTAACCCTGACATTGCCAGGCGATGTTGCTGACCAGCAAACAGCGGTCGCAACGAAAATCAAAACGATCGTGCCAGGGTTCCACCAAACGCCAGTTCCCGCCGCAGCCCGGACAGCATCGCGACGATTCCGTATCGCAATCCGGGCTGGTACCCCGGTATAAGGCGTAATACACCGGTTTGCCACTGAGTTTGCTCAGTGAGCGTGCAAAGGCACGGCCTTGCCGGTTCAGCGCGCTGCCATAGCTTTGTAAGGCACGTTCTGCCGGTTTGAGTAACACACTTTGCTCCTGCATCTGGATTTCATCCAGCGCTTGGTATTGCAACTGCCAGCGAATCAAATCCTCGAAGTCTGAGGATGCACTCAACCGATACAAAGGCACTGGCGCGAAGTGCTCGGCACAATAGAGTACCGAGTTCATTTGGGCAAAACGGCAATACAGGATGTATTGCTCGGGTGCCTCACAGGGATCGGTATGATTCGACATCAAATCCACGCCAGCGATATGAAGTTTGGGATATGACAAGCCCGCATCTTGCAAGCCATGCATCGCTTGCAGGCCTTTTGGGCTGTGGTGGCGCGGCAATAATGCGTCAGGCTCCGGCAGGATAACGCGGCTGACAAAATAGTCTTGCTGCAAGGCGGTCGGAAACTCGCGGCCCAGAATTTGGCCCTGAAAAATTAACGCTTCGAGATAGCAGCGGATAGCAGCTTCAGCATGGTCATAGCTGGTGTCGCCAATAATGCGAAACTGTAACTCAGCGGCATACATCAGGCTTTGTCCTGCAAGAGTTGCAGAATTAAATCCAGTTTGCTCTCCAGCCTTGCAATATCGGCCCGCAAGTCGTCCTGAACATTCGCTGGAATAGGTTCAGTTATGGTTAATTCAGCATCTGCCACCTTCTGTAGCGGGCAGCCCTGAGCGCGCCAGCTTTGATAGGCACTGAATAACTCTGCCGCGCTGATGCCCCCGCCCAGTCGTGCTCTGACCAACGCTAAACTGGGCGATTTACCTTCTTGCTGTAATTGGCTGGCTACCACGCTAATCCGGCTCAGTAGTGTGTTCATCTGGTTTCGTTACATTGGCTAAATAGTGGTTTAATTTACCACTTTCATTAGCTTAGTTGCGAGTTTATATAGTTAAGGTATTGATATGTAATAACTTTAAAGTTGGCATCAGCTTTGCTGTTCGAATTTATCAATTCAGCTACCGAATTGTTATTCAAAATAAAAGGAACATTTATGCACGCATTTTTTAAATTAGTTGCCGCAGTTGCCGTGATTAGCAGTTTATCCGGGTGTGTTGTTGCAGTAGGTAATGACGATTTTGATGATGATGACGATGGTAACAACTGGCGTAAAACCCAGCAGTACAACCAGAATTATGTCAGTACATTAAAAACAGGCACTGACATTGGCGCAGTGAGACAAAATCTGGGGACGCCGGCGTTTAGCGAGTCCTTTAACAAACAAGGTGAAACAGTGGAAGTGCTGTTTTATCGCACACACCACAGCCACAGTGATGGCATGACCAGTAAAGACGAATGTACTGCGTTGATTTTCAAACGGGGTCTGTTGGTCGGCTGGGGTGATAAAGCCTATCAAAATCTGTAAATAGGATTTCTTCCTCAACAAGCCGGGTCATTCAGACCCGGCTTTGTTGATGGATGTGGATCCATCTGCATACTTGCAGTTCCGTTTTGCCCTGCTATCGTCAGTGGGACTATCAACAGGGGCTTGGTATGAAGCAAATCACATCGCTGGATTTTTCAAAGTGTTATATCGAACAGCTGAACGCTGAACAACTCCGCCAGGCCAATTCTATTCTCTATAGCGCTTACCATGACGACCCGCTGTTTATGCAGATTTTTCAGTCTGACAAACCAGATTTTGAAGCCAGATTACGCGCCGCCATCCGTGAAGAAATCGCCGCGTTCTGGGATAAAAAACAGCCGCTGTTAGGCCTGTTTTATGATGAACAATTGTTAGGTGTTGCCTGTCTGACTGAGCCTGATGCCGGGTTTCAGGGCGAACGGCTCTGGCACTGGCGATTAAAAATGTTGCTGACGGCGGGGTACTTATCCAGTCAGCAGATGCTGGAAAAAGAGCGGCGGGTGCATGAAGCGATGCCTGCTACTGCTTATCATATGCTTGCATTTATTGCGCGTAACCCTGCTTATTTTCATCCGGACGCGATGAGCCACTTTCTCAAAGCCATCGATCATTGGGTCGATCAACAGCCGGGGTCCGAAGGTGTCGGCGTGTTTGTCACGCTGGACAGATACCTGCCATTTTTTCATCAGGACCAATACGAAGTCGTCGGCCAGCTTGACTTCCGGCAGGTCAGCGGTAAATTGCTGTTCAGAAGACGGCAACAACTGCAGGAGCCCTGATGTCAGCACGCACTTTTGAAAGTTTCAGAGCATTTTATCCGTATTACCTGCAGGAGCATCGGCATCCGGTCTGCAGAGCGCTGCATTATTGCGGCAGCACACTGGTGTTGCTGATTCTTGCCTATGCAGCATGGAGTGGTGAGTGGCATTGGTTGTGGTTGATGCCGGTTGCCGGTTATGGCTTTGCCTGGGTTGGACATTTTTTTGTTGAACACAATAAGCCGGCAACATTCCAGTATCCGTTTTATAGCTTGATTGGCGATTGGGTGATGTATGGTGAATTTCTCACCGGCCGGCTACAGGCTCGTTTAAGCGCTTTAGACCCGAAAGGGCGGTAGCTTAAAATCGGCGAGGCGCAGGCCCTTCATCCACAACTCTGCTTGATAACGGCTTTCGCCATCTCCACTAAAATCAATCAGATATAAAGTCCTGAAGCCTGATTTCTGCTGCAATTTCACCCAGCGGTGACTGTCGCGGGCGCAATCCAGAAATTGAACTTCTTGCTGTTGACAGAGTTGCCTGGCAAGCGCTGTTGCACGTTCGTCCTGCCGGCGTTGTAATAAAAACAGATAAGCGACCAGCATCAGCGCCAGTAAGACCGCAATTGAACTCATAAAGGTTCCTCCTGCCAACGATCATGTGGCTGGCAATCAGTAAATGCAAGCATTGTGGTAAAATCTGCGGCCTTTCTTTCAGGGAGCTTCAGATGAAGTATCAACAGACTAATGCAATATTGCAGGCTATTGAGGCTGAATTGCGTGGCCTGCAGTTGTGGACTGAATCGGCACCAAGTGCCGCTGCGCTGGCCAGCCAGGCGCCATTTTGTTGCGATACCATGCCGTTGCAACAATGGCTGCAATACGTTCTGCTCCCACGCATGCAGGCGCTGATCGATGCACAGCTCCCATTGCCGGCAGAAATTAGTATCTGCCCAATCGCTGAAGAAGCATTTGCCGAATTCGGCGCTACAGCATGGCCGCTGATTAACCGGATCGCTGATTTGGATGAGTTACTAAGCGGCAGACGGGAGCAGCGCATTGCAAGAGTCTGAAATGAAACAGCCCTTAGAGATCCTGTATCAGGATCAGTGGCTGGTTGCTGTTAATAAACCTGCCGGTATGCTGGTACACCGCTCTTTTCTCGATAAACATGAAACCGAATTTGTGATGTTGCGTCTGCGTGACCAGATTGGTCAGCATGTCTTCCCGTTACACCGGTTAGACCGGCCGACGTCAGGTGTGCTGTTATTTGGCTTGTCGAGCGAGATCGCGCGACAGATGGCAGAGCAGCAACACTGCTGGCAGAAGACTTATCTGAGTGTGGTTCGTGGTCACTTGAAAGACGCGATGTTGCTCGATTATGCGCTGAAGGAGCAGCAAGACGCGATTGCCGACAAATTTGCCAGGACCGATAAGTCCGCCCAATCAGCTCAGTCCGCGATCTGGCCGATAGAACATATCGAGTTACCATTTGCGGTCGGGCGTTACGCCAGTGCCCGTTATAGTTTATTGGTGTTACAGCCAATCACCGGTCGTAAACATCAGCTCAGACGACATTGCGAACATCTGTTCCATCCTATTATCGGCGATACCACTCATGGTGATGGTAAGCATAATCAGTTGTTTCGCAGCCAGTTCAATTGTTCCCGTTTATTACTGCACGCAGCACATCTGAGTTTCCATCATCCGGTGTTGGCTAAAGTCGTATCGATCAGCGCCCCTTGGCTCGACTTTGCTGCTGTTTTGGCATTGATTGGATTTAGCTTCACTGAAGATGATTTCCAACGACATTTAGCCGGATGGGACTATCGGCAGCTGCCGGTTCGGCAAGACCCGTCGCAGTAAAGCGGCCTTGGCACACGCTTCAGTGGAGTTTTTGCTTGGTCTGATGGTGTTTTTTGCGTTTACGAAGCGGCGGAAGATTGAAAAAACCACCTCTGGGCAGAGGTGGTTTCATGATCGACAGAAAAAACTGGCATGCGCCGGTTTTCTGTCATGGTGTCAGTCAATGCTGCGCAACAGCGCATTAATACCAACTTTTGCGCGGGTTTGCGCATCAACTTTTTTCACAATGATGGCCGCATAAAGGCTGTGCGTGCCGTCTTTTGATGGAATCGAGCCTGGAACAACCACAGCACCTGCTGGGACACGGCCGTAGGTGATTTCGCCGGTTTCACGGTCAAAAATCCGCGTGGACTGGCTGATATAGACGCCCATCGACAACACCGCACCTTCTTCGACAATCACGCCTTCGACCACTTCAGAGCGGGCACCGATAAAGCAGTTGTCTTCGATAATCGTCGGGTTAGCCTGCAGCGGTTCTAACACGCCACCAATGCCGACACCGCCGGATAAGTGCACGTTTTTACCAATTTGCGCACAGGAGCCAACGGTCGCCCAGGTATCGACCATTGAGCCTTCACCAACATAGGCACCGATGTTGACATATGATGGCATCAGGACGACGTTCTTTGCGATGTAGCTGCCCTTGCGAACTGCGGCCGGTGGCACCACGCGCACACCTTCAGCCACAAACTGTTCATGGCTGTAACTGGCATATTTCATCGGGACTTTGTCAAAGAAACGGTTTTCAGCGCCGTCCATCACCTGATTGTCATTGATGCGAAACGATAGCAGCACCGCTTTCTTCAGCCATTGATGCGTGACCCATTCGCCGGCAATTTTTTCTGCAACGCGGGCCTGGCCTGAGTCGAGCAGGGCGATGGCGTTGTTGACGGCCTGGCGGACTTCGTCAGTAACGGTGGACGGAGTGATCGACAAGCGCTCTTCAAATGCTTGTTCGATAATGCTTTTTAAATCAGACATGGTGGTTCTTCAGCCTTCTGTAACATCTGTGAGTTGTTCAACCAGGACCCGACGCAAAATCGCCTGTTCGTCAGCCGATAACGCCTGATCCTCGCGGGTGGAAATCATAAAAAAGTCTTCAGCACGCTCACCGATGGTGGTGATTTTTGCGGCATGGATATTAATCTCGCACTGTGCAAATACCTGACCTATGGTCGCCAGTAATCCGGGCATATCCAGTGCTGCGAGTTCCAGCATGGTGCGATGTTTGTTCTTGCCCGGTAAAAATACGACTTTGGGCGGCACATGAAATGCTTTGAGCTGTTTGTTCACGCGAACTTTGGCGTTGAGCACTAATTCTGGTTGGCCAATCGCTTGCTCCAATGCCTTTTTAATACTCTGGATCCTCGAAGTCGAGGTGACGGCATTGCCGTTTTGCTCCAGCACGACAAAGGTATCCATGGCATAACCGTCTTTATTGGTCATGATCTGGGCATCAAAAATACTGACTTTTTTGCTGTCGAGTGCCGCGACCATCCGGGCAAATAATTTCGGTTGGTCCGCGGTATAGACAAAGATTTGCGTACCGCCACGCATCGCGGTTGGGCTAACCAGCACCATCGGCTTGCTGAAATCCGCATGTGCCAGTAGATGCTCGGTATGCCAAGAGATGAGTTTCGGATTGTAGCGGGCAAAATAATCGGCTTTGAATTTTGCCCACAGCGGTAACACTTTATCTTCGGTAATGCCGGTTTCAGCTAACAAACGCAGGGCTTCGGTCTGGTGTTCGCGGATCTGATCGCGCAGGTCCATCGGTTTTTCCAGACCGCGGCGGAATGCTTTTTGTGTGCCCAGATACAGTTCCCGCAGTAACGAGCCTTTCCAGTCATTCCACAGGTTGTCGTTGGTGGCTCGAATGTCCGCCAGCGTCAGGCAATACAGATAATTCAGCCGGGTTTCATCACGAACTTTCTCGGCAAATTCGGCGATCACCGCCGGATCGTGAATGTCACGGCGCTGTGCAGTGACCGACATCAGCAGATGCTGTTCGACCAGCCAGACAATCAGTTTGGTATCGAACTCACTGAGCTTGTGCATCTTGCCAAACTCACGGGCGTCAATAGCACCAAGCTCTGAGTGGTCACCACCGCGGCCTTTGGCGATATCGTGGAAAATCCCGGCTAAGTAGAGCAGTTCTGGCTTTTCCAGGCGTTTGACAATATCAGTACACAGCGGGAATTCATTGGCAAATTCCGGTTCAGTGTAGCGGTGCAGATTTTTCAGTAAGCGGTGGGTATGTTCATCAACGGTGTAAGCATGAAACAAATCAAACTGCATCTGACCGACAATATTGCGCCAGGCGGGTAAATAGGCGGCCAGAATACCGTGCCGGTGCATCAGCGTGATGGCGCGATCCATGCCTTGTGGATGACGGATAATCGCCATAAACAAATCACGGCAGCCCTGATAATCCTGCAAATCGCCCATCAGACGGCGCCTGACCTGGCGCAGCAGCCGCAACGTTTCGGAATGAATGCCCTGGATCTGCGGTTGTTCGGCGATATGCCAGAACAGCTTGAGGATGTTTTCACGCCGCGCAAATACCGCTTTGTCCACCGCAAAAATCAAATGACCATGCAGTTCAAACATCTCATCAAGCTTTTGTACTTTAAATTTGCTATGGCTTTTTAAGATGTTGCCTTCAAAGTGCTGCAATAGCATTTCATTGAGTTCGCTGACCCGCTGCACGGTGCGGAAAAAACGTTTCATCATCCGTTCGACTGACGCTTTGCCGTCATCACCAAAACCGAGCCAGCGGGCCACCGCCGGCTGATAATCAAACAAAATGCGGTTTTCGTTACGGCCAGCTTCAAGGTGCAAGGCAAAGCGCATCTGCCACAAATAAGCTTCACATTCCATCAGTTCCTGATATTCATCTTCCGTCAGATAGTGGTGAGCGACCAGCTCCCGCATCGTACGGGTGCGGAAGTGCTTTTTCGCGACCCAGCCGATGGTCTGAATATCGCGCAGCCCACCTGGATTAGCCTTGACATTGGGCTCCAGATTATACGCGGTACCATGGTACTGAGCGTGCCGGCCTTGCTGTTCATGACGCTTGGCCTGGAAAAAGTCTTTGCTGGGCCAGAAACTGTCTTTACTGACCTCGAGTGCAAGCTGTTCGAACAACTGCTGGTTGCCAGACAGAAAACGCATCTCCATCAGGTTGGTGGCGATGGTGATGTCGTCGCGGCCCAGGGTCAGGGTCTCTTTGATGGTCCGGACGCTGTGGCCGACTTCGAGGCGTAAGTCCCACAGGATCGTGACGAATTGGCCGATTTGTTCCTGTTGGTCGCGGCTTAAGCGCGATTCGGTCAGGATCAACAGGTCAATGTCAGAGTAGGGATGCAGTTCGCCCCGGCCATAACCGCCCACAGCGATTAACGCCAGACCTTTATGCTGGTGTAACTGATAATGGCGCCACAGGTGCTGCAGCACCTCGTCGATAAAACGGGCTCTGGCCCGCACCAGCGTCGCGACACTTTGGCTGGCTGAAGCGACTTTCAGCCAGTCGAGAAAGTCACTGAAATGTTTTTTATAACCGTCGAGGGTAAACTGGCCCGGGACTGTTTTTTCAAAGACCATAGCCGTTGTCATGCGCTGTTACCCTGTGCTGGCAGGGAACGCGCTCAGGCGTCCGCTGTCAGGATCCGCTCAATAGTGTCATCTGATCGCAAGGTCAGAATTTCACAACCCGTGTCCGTCACGACAATCGTGTGCTCGAACTGAGCGGATAAACTACGATCTTTCGTTACAACCGTCCAGCCGTCTTTCAGTAATTTACTGTGACGCTCGCCGGCGTTGACCATCGGTTCCACCGTCAGACACATGCCGGTTTTTAATACGTCCCCGGTATTAGGCCGGCCGTAGTGCAGCACCTGCGGGTCTTCATGGAAAATCTCACCGATCCCATGACCGCAGTATTCACGCACGATAGAGTAGTTGTGCTTCTCGGCATGCACCTGAATCACGTGGCCGATATCGCCAAGGCGTGCGCCGTTTTTGACTTTCTTCAACCCCAGGTACAGGCATTCCTGTGTGACGCGGATCAACCGCTCCGCCAGAATACTGGGCTTGCCAACGACAAACATTTTGGACGTATCACCATGAAAGCCATCTTTTATCACGGTGATGTCGATGTTGACGATATCGCCGTCTTTTAACGCTTTGTCATCAGCTGGAATACCGTGACAAATCACGTGGTTGACCGACGTACAAATGGATTTTGGGAAACCATGATAATTGAGTGGGGCTGGAATAGATTTTTGCACATTCACCATAAAATCATGGCAAATCCGGTCCAGCTCACCGGTAGTCACCCCGGCTTTGACATATGGCTCGATCATCTCCAGGACTTCGGCGGCCAGACGGCCTGCAATGCGCATTTTTTCGATTTGTTCCGGGGTTTTGATCGTGGCGGCCATGGTGTTCTCTCTGCTGTAAAACTACACAATTCATTGTGTTTACGGGGCGGCTATGGTATAAAGCGCGCCGCAATTTGGCAAATAAAGCCGATGAATTTCTGTAAAGAGCCATCAGCGCCAGCATTGCACAATCAAACTTAATTTAAACAACACACATACATCGTCACATAAACCGGGGTGCTGAAGCATGCTTCAGTCGGATTTATGGGGTGTATGGAGGCCTAACCCCCTTTTAAGGAATTACTCAAATGGCTAAAGTTTCAATGCGCGATATGCTCCAAGCGGGCGTACATTTCGGTCACCAAACTCGTTACTGGAACCCAAAAATGAAGCCTTTCATTTTCGGCGCCCGTAACCGCGTTCATATCATCAACCTGGAAAAAACTGTTCCAATGATGAACGACGCTCTGACTTTCATCCAGTCTGTGGCTGCGAAGAAAGGCAAAATCCTGTTTGTTGGTACCAAACGCGCTGCCTCTGAAGCAATCAAAGAAGCTGCAAAACAGGCTGACCAGTATTACGTCAATCACCGTTGGTTAGGTGGCATGCTGACTAACTGGAAAACTGTTCGTCAGTCCATCAAACGTTTAAAAGACCTGGAAGCTCAGAGCCAGGACGGTACTTTCGACAAGCTGACCAAAAAAGAAGCTCTGGACCGTACCCGTGAAATGGACAAACTGGAGAAGAGCTTAGGCGGTATCAAAGATATGGGCGGTCTGCCAGACGCTCTGTTCGTTATCGATGCTGACCACGAACACATCGCGATCAAAGAAGCCAACAACCTGGGTATCCCGGTGGTTTCTATCGTTGATACAAACTCTGATCCGAAAGGTGTTGATTTTGTTATCCCAGGTAACGATGACGCGATCCGCGCTATCCAGTTGTACCTGAGTGCCATCAATACTGCTATCGCAGAAGGCCGTGATAAAAACATCGAAGTTCAGGCTGAAGCCGACAACTTCGTTGCAGCTGAGTAATACAGCTGCATGGGGTCTGTCATCAGATTGACCCCATTCACCTTTTAATCTGACAGGGGCTTCGCCCCTGTTTGTCTAACCCGATTGAAACGAGGAATTCCCCATGGCCGTAACTGCCGGTATGGTTAAAGAATTACGCGAGCGCACTGGCGCTGGCATGATGGACTGCAAAAAAGCTTTAGAAGAAACCAACGGTGATATCGAAGGCGCAATTGAATTAATGCGTAAAAACGGTCAGGCCAAAGCTGCCAAGAAAGCTGGTCGGATCGCTGCAGAAGGGACTGTACTGACTCGCGTTGGTAATGGTTACGCTGTTGCTATCGAATTCAACTGTGAAACAGATTTCGTTGCTCGTGATGCAAACTTCCTGGCATTCGCGAATGCCGCTGCTGATCTGGCACATGCAAACAAACTGTTTGCTGTTGAAGCGTTAAGCGCTGCAACTTTAGGCGAAGCCACTGTTGAAGAAGCTCGCGCTACACTGGTTGCTAAAATCGGTGAAAACATCGCTATCCGCCGCATCTCTGTTGCTCAGGGCGACGTGATCGGTCAGTACACACACTCAGGCCGTATCGGCGTGTTAGTGGTACTGGAAGGCGGTAACGAAGACGTAGCAAAAGATGTTGCTATGCACGTTGCTGCAAACAACCCATCTTTCCTGACGCCAGATTCAGTTCCTGCTGAAGTTGTGGCGAAAGAACAGGAAATCCAGATCGAAATCGCTATCAACAGCGGTAAGCCAAAAGAAATCGCTGAGAAGATGGTTGCTGGCCGGATGACGAAGTTCACTGGCGAAGTTTCTCTGACTGGTCAGCCATTCGTCAAAGACCCAGCGATCACTACAGGCGATTTCCTGAAGCAAAACGGCGCGAAAGCAGTCAGCTTCATCCGTCTGGAAGTAGGCGAAGGCATCGAGAAGCAGGAAACTGACTTCGCAGCTGAAGTTGCTGCTCAAATCGCTGCAGCGAAGAAATAATCGCGCTTCAGCATGATGCTGAAACCGACTACACTAACCGCGACTGGCTTGCCAGCCGCGGTTTTTTTTAAGTGAAACCTGTGGAAACTGCAGTCTCTCTGCCAGTACCGCCTCAGCAGTTTCACTGCATTCTATGTTTTTAACTGACCAGCATGATGGGGATCCTATGAGCATCAATCCAAAACCTACCTATAGAAGAATCCTGTTAAAACTCAGTGGTGAAGCCCTGATGGGCGATGAAGGCTTTGGTATTGATCCCAAAGTGCTGGACCGGATGGCCGCCGAAATCAAAGAGCTGGTTGAGCTTGGGATCCAGGTCGGTATCGTGATTGGCGGTGGCAACATTTTCCGCGGTGAAGGTCTGGCAAAAGCCGGCATGAACCGTGTGGTGGGTGACCATATGGGCATGTTGGCTACGGTGATGAATGGCCTGGCGATGCGTGACGCATTGCACCGTGCTTTTGTAAACGCCCGCCTGATGAGTGCATTCCCGTTAAATGGCGTCTGTGACAACTACAGCTGGGCTGAAGCGATCAGTCTGCTGAAATCAGGCCGTGTGGTGATTTTCTCTGCCGGTACCGGGAATCCGTTCTTCACAACGGACTCGGCCGCCTGTTTACGCGGCATCGAAATCGAAGCCGATGCTGTATTAAAAGCCACAAAAGTTGATGGCGTTTATTCTGCAGATCCGGTGAAAGACCCAACTGCAACGCTGTACAGCAGCCTGACTTATGATGAAGTGTTATCAAAAGAGTTAAAAGTCATGGACTTAGCTGCATTTACCTTAGCGCGTGACCACAATCTGCAAATTCGTGTGTTTAACATGAACAAGCCAGGTGCACTGAAGCGCGTGACGATGGGCGAAGCTGAAGGTACAGTGATCGACCACGCCGAAAATTTACAGTAAACTACCGGCACTTTTTCGAGCCGAAAGTACGCGAAGGAACAACCAAGTGATTAACGATATTCTGCAAGACAGCAAAACCCGGATGGAAAAAAGCGTTGATGCGCTGAAAAACCAACTGTCAAAAATCCGCACCGGCCGCGCTCACCCGAGCCTGCTCGATGGTATTCAAGTGTCTTACTACGGTGTGGATACTCCGCTGCGTCAATGCGCGAACGTATCTGCTGAAGACTCCCGCACGCTGATGATCACTGTATTCGATCGTTCGATGATTCAAGCCGTGGAAAAAGCCATTATGCAATCTGATTTAGGCTTAAACCCAATTGGTGCCGGCACTAGCATTCGTGTGCCTTTACCAGCACTGACCGAAGAGCGTCGTCGTGACCTGGTTAAAGTGGTGCGCGGTGAAGCTGAAGGCGCACGCGTGGCTGTCCGCAATATTCGCCGTGATGCCAACGCCGACTTCAAATCTTTACAAAAAGACAAAGAAATCAGTGAAGACGATGAACGTCGCGCAGCCGATGAAGCGCAAAAGCTGACAGATCTGTTCATTAAAAAGATTGATGAAGTTCTGGCAGCCAAAGAAAAGGAACTCATGGAAGTCTGATGACTATCCATGGCTGATGGAAAGCGCCGTGCAGACCCCTTCGCGGCGCTTTTTCGTTGATAAAAACAGCATTCAATGCGGATATCTCGACGGATGACAATTTCAAGCACGACGATGGATCAGGCGCTGCCCCGGCATGTTGGCATCATCATGGACGGCAATGGCCGTTGGGCAGAACGACAAGGTAAACCCCGGGTTTGGGGTCACAAAAAAGGCGTTGATGCGGTGCGTCGCGCGGTCAGTTTTTGCCGTCGTCTGAACATTCCTTCGTTAACTCTGTTTGCATTTAGCAGCGAAAATTGGCGCAGGCCGGAAGATGAAGTCAGTAGTCTGATGGATTTGTTCATGTTCGTGCTGCAAAAAGAAATCAAATTACTGCATAAAAATCAGGTCCGGCTGAAAATCATTGGTGATTTATCGCGTTTCAGTGCGAAATTACAAGCCAAAATTACCGAAGCTGAAGCCCTCACCGCCGGGAATACCGGCTTGACGCTCAATGTTGCCGCAAACTATGGCGGTCGCTGGGATATTGCAAAGGCTGCGCAACAGTTGGCCGTCCAAGTCGCCGCAGGTACTTTGCGTGCCGAAGATATTGACGAGAAGTTACTCGCCACTCACATCCAGATGCATGATCAGCCGGAATTGGATCTGATGATCCGCACGGGTGGTGACATTCGCATCAGTAATTTTTTGCTGTGGCAAGCCGCCTATGCGGAGCTGCTTTTTATTGATACCTTATGGCCAGATTTTGACGATCAGGTGTTTGCTGACGCTATTGCCAGTTTTGTCAGCCGTGAACGTCGTTTTGGTTGTACCGGCGCGCAGATCCGCGAGCTGGCCGCAGCAACTGTACAAGGATAACGATTTTGTTTAAACAACGGTTGATCACAGCCTTAGTGCTGGCTCCGCTGGCGCTTGGCGCGGTGTTTTATTTGCCGCCGGTTGGCTTTGCCATTTTTCTGGCAACCGCATTTTCGGTCGCTGCCTGGGAATGGGCCGGGTTGTGTGGTTGGCATACCGCGAGTACTAAAACCGCTTTTACCCTGCTGGTAGCAACCTTGTATGGTGCTGTATTTCTGGTGACGCCTGCAGCGTTGCATTGGCCTGTTCAATCTAATTATACGATACAGGCTCTGCTATGGCTTGGCGTGAGTTGGTGGTTGCTGGCTATGTTATTAGTGCTGAGTTTTCGCAGTTCCCAGCACCTGTGGGCCAACTCCCGCTTGATAAAGATTCTGATGGGTGTGTTGACCTTAGTACCGAGCTTTACCGCCATCTGGCTGGTTCGTCAGGTCAACTATGAACAATCAACCTTTACCGGTGCATGGCTGATTTGCTTGATGCTAGGATTGGTATGGGCCGCGGATATCGGCGGTTATGTCATTGGCAAGCCGTTCGGCAAACATAAATTGATGCCAGACGTAAGTCCCGGCAAGACGTTGGAAGGCTTTGCCGGTGGCTTGTTGTTTGTGTTGCTGTTAGTCACTGCGGTGTCTGCTAGCAAACAGTGGCCCGAGCAGACCGCATTATGGTTTGCAGCGGCCGTGGTCCTGACTGTTTTATCGGTGTTTGGTGATTTGTCAGAAAGTATGTTCAAACGGGTTGCAGGTCTGAAAGACAGCGGCAGTATTTTCCCGGGGCACGGTGGCATGCTGGATCGGATTGACAGCCTGACGGCGACAGCACCACTTTTCGCGATCTTTGTCGCGCTGTTTGGTGGGTTCTGATGCCAAAGCAGGTAGTGATTTTAGGCGCGACGGGCTCTATCGGTTGCAGCACGCTAGACGTGGTGGCACAACACCCTGATTTGTATCAGGTCCTGGCGCTGACCGGTGGTAAACGTCTTGATGTGCTGTTCAGCCAATGCATCCAGTTTAAACCCCGTTTTGCCGCATTGGCAGACACAGCGGATGCAAACGAATTGCGCCGGCAACTGCGACAAGCAGGGCTTTTGACTGAGGTTTTAGCCGGTAAAGAGGCGTTTTCTGCGCTGGCATCACATCCGGATGCGGACATCGTGATGGCCGCTATAGTCGGTGCTGCCGGATTGCTACCGACACTGGCCGCTGTCAAAGCGGGTAAAACGGTGTTACTCGCCAATAAAGAAGCATTGGTCATGAGCGGTGAGCTGTTTATTCGTGCCGTGCAGCAATACGGCGCGACTTTGCTGCCGATTGATAGTGAGCACAATGCTATTTTTCAGTGCCTGCCTGGCCATCTGCAACAACACTGCTATCAAAGTGAACTGGCGCAGGCCGGTATCGCGAAAATCTTGTTAACCGGCAGTGGTGGGCCGTTCCGGCAAAAGCCACTGGCTGAATTTGACCAAATCACCCCAGAGCAGGCCGTGGCGCATCCCAACTGGAGTATGGGGAAAAAGATTTCGGTCGACAGTGCCACCATGATGAATAAAGGCCTGGAGTTTATCGAAGCGCGCTGGTTATTTAATTGTAATGTCAGTGATATTCAGGTCGTCATCCATCCGCAAAGTATTATCCATTCGATGGTGCAATATACCGATGGTTCAGTGCTGGCTCAGCTCGGTAATCCGGATATGCGTACGCCGATAGCCCATGCACTGGCTTTCCCCGACCGGATTGATTCGCGGGTGAAGCCATTGAATTTCTTTGAAGTCCCAGCGTTTACCTTTGAGCAGCCGGATTTGGAACGTTATCCGTGTCTTTATCTGGCGCAGCAAGCTTGTACCGCGGGGCAGGGGGCCACCACGGCATTAAATGCTGCGAATGAAATTGCTGTGGAGGCTTTTTTAAACCGGCAGATCCTGTTCCCGCAGATTGCTGCATTGAATGAGCGGGTGCTGGCTCACTTTGCTGACAGTCAGGTAGCGGAACTCGACGAGATCCTGTTGCTGGATGCCGAGGCGCGGACTTACTCACAGTTGTTATTGAAGGACGTGGTTTGATGCCTGATTTTCTGTGGAATTTGCTGAGTTTTATCGTTGCACTGGGTCTGTTGATCACTGTGCATGAATTTGGTCATTTTTGGGTTGCCCGCAAAAACGGCATCCTGGTAAAGCGTTTTTCGATAGGTTTTGGTAAAGCTTTGTTTAGCTGGCGTGACCGCCAGGGGACGGAGTTTGTTATTGCGGCAATTCCACTTGGCGGTTATGTCCGCATGCTCGACGCCCGGATCGACCCGGTATTGTCTGAGTTTGCAGATTTGACCTTTGACAGTAAAACAGTGCCCCAGCGTATGGCTGTGATAGCTGCCGGTCCGGTCGCGAATTTCTTATTTGCCATCTTTGTGCTGATGCTGATGTATCTGATCGGCGTTCCGAGTTTAAGACCTGTGGTCGCTGAGGTCGTGCCAGAATCGATAGCTGCCAGAGCCTATCTGCCGAATCAACAAATTGTGGCGATTAATGGCGAAGCAGTGCAAGACTGGCAAGGGGTGCAGCTGTTATTGCTGGAGCAGATTGGGCGTGACACTGTGACCTTGACGATGGCTGATGATTCAGATAGTCCAGGTGCTGAGGTTCGGCTGGATTTAACGGATTGGCAGTTTGACCCGGAACGGGATTCTGTATTCGGCAGTCTGGGTATTGTGCCGGTACAAGCGAAGGCATTGCTTGAGATCGGTGTGATTCAGGCCGATAGTCCGGCCGCCGCCGCTGGTTTGCAGCTGGACGACAAACTGCTGGTGTTAGACGGCGTAGCTCTGACTGATTGGGCCAGTATGGTCAAGGTGATTCAGAATAGTCCGGGTAAACCGCTGAGCTTACTGATTGAACGTGATGGGCAGCCCAAGACACTGACGGTGACGCCTGCATCTCAGGAAACTCCGGACGGTTTCCATCAGGGGTTCCTCGGGGTTTCGCCCAAGGTTCAGCCGGTCGACCCGCAATACATCCGCAATTTACAGTACGGCCCGCTGGAAGCGGTCTGGCAGGGGATGCAGAAAACCTGGCAGTTAATCCGTTTGAGCTTTTCAATGATTGGTAAACTGATCTTTGGCGATGTCTCGGTGAAGCATTTAAGCGGACCTATTTCTATTGCACAGGGCGCCGGTAGCAGTGCAGACCTTGGCCTGATTGCCTTTCTATCCTTTCTTGCCTTAATCAGCGTCAACCTCGGCGTGGTAAATTTACTGCCGCTGCCTATTTTGGACGGCGGCCATTTAATGTATCTTGTCGTGGAACTAATACGCGGCAGGCCGGTCTCTGAGAAAGCGCAGGAGACAGGTTTTAAAATCGGAGCCTTCGTTCTGCTGATGTTAATGGGAATTGCGCTGCTCAACGATATTTCTCGTTTGTAATAACTAATCAAAAGTAGTCCAAAACAATGACAATTAAACGATTAGTAGCTGCGATGTGGCTGGCCTCTGCCAGCGCGTCGGTGCTCGCTGAACAATCTTTTACTGTACAAGACATTCAGGTGGAAGGCTTACAACGCGTCGCTTTAGGTGCAGCCCTGAATAATTTGCCGTTTAACATCGGCGACACCGTTACAGAATATACATTATCGAAAAGTATCAAGACGTTATATGCAGCAGGCCATTTTGATGAAATCACGGTGCTGCGTGATGGCAATGCCATTATTTACCGCGTCAAAGAGCGTCCAACCATCAATGCCGTAGAATTTGACGGCAACAAAGATATTAAAGAAGAACAGTTACAGGAAAGTCTGACCAACCAAAAGATCATCGTCGGTGAGCAGCTGGATAAGACGATTATCCGCGAACTGGAAAATGGTCTGACTGAATTCTTCCACGGCGTCGGTAAATACAACGCCAAAGTCGAAATTAAACTGACCTACCTGCCACGTAACCGCGTCAACCTGAAACTTGAATTCAAAGAAGGTGATGCGGCTTCGGTCCGGCAAATCAATATCGTCGGTAACGAGCTGTTCAGCGACGAAGAGATCATGAAAGATATCGAGTCGATGGTCGATTTGCCGTGGTGGCGTTTTATGTCATCCGACCGTTATCAGAAAGATACACTCAAAGGCGATTTGGAAAAAATCCGTAGTTTTTATCTGGACCGCGGATACCTGCGTTTTGATATCGAAGCCAACACTGTTGCGGTCAGCCCGGACAAAAATTCGGTCTATGTCACGTTACAGGTTACTGAAGGCGTGCAATACACCATCAAAGGCATTGAATTTGTCGGTGACCTGATTGGACAGGATGAGCTGATTAAAGCCATGCTGCCGTTAAAAGATGGTCAGTTGTATAACGGTGCTTTGGTGACTTATACCGAAGAGAGTATCGCGAAGTTCCTCGCCAGCTTCGGTTATGCCAACTCGAAAGTGCGCACCAGCACCAATATTAACGACGACACCAAAGAAGTCGCGTTGTCGATCAATGTGGCACCAGGTAAACGCGTTTATGTGAACCGGATTTCGGTGACGGGGAATGCCGCCACCAAGGACGAAGTTATCCGCCGTGAAATGCGGCAGATGGAAGGTTCATGGTTATCTAATGACCGCCTGGAAATGTCGAAGCTCTTTATCCAGCGGTTGCCGTACATCGAGAAGGTTGAATTTGAAACCAAAGATGTCCCGGGTGTGGATGATAAAGTCGATGTGACCTTTAAAATCAAAGAACGGCCGTCAGGCAGTTTCAACGCCGGTGTGTCCTTTGGTAGTTATCAGGGTTTGGCATTCCAGTTTGGCGTTGAGCAACAAAGCTTCTTGGGCAGCGGTAACTCTGCCGGTATCAGCTTTAATACCAACAAATACCAGAAATCAGTGAATTTATCTTTCACAGATCCTTACTTTACCCTTGATGGCGTGAGTTTGGGTGGTTCAGTGTTCTACTCCGACTTTGACGGTAGCCGCGCGGGGTTGGAAGCGTACAACCAGAAGAGCTATGGCGCAGGTGTCAATTTTGGTTATCCGTTAAATGACTTTAACCGATTGAATTTCGGTGCCAATGTCGTGTGGAATGATATCAACTCTATTCAGGAGTTTGACCAGATCCGTCATTTCCGCGGCGTATTGATTGATGTTGCGAACCCGGATGCCGCTTACAAGTTTACCAACTATGAATTGTTAGCCGGCTGGGTAATGAGTACGTTAAACCGCGGAACTTTCCCGACAGACGGGACCTATCTGGGTGCCAATATCAAGCTGACAACACCAAATTCAGATTTAACCTACTTCAAGACCAACTTCGAAGCTCGTCACTATATTCCGTTGAGCAGCGATCATGGCTGGTCGTTCCTCAGCAAGCTGGAGTTAGGTTACGGCAATGGTTACGGCGATAAAGACGGCTATGATCACACCCTGCCGTTTAACGACAGTTTCTATGCGGGTGGCCAGAATTTCCGTGGTTTTGAAAATCGGGTCATAGGTCCGCGCGCAGTATACCGCTTTGTAAACGCCATTCCGGGGTTACCGGATCCGTTTAACGGCGTATCCAGCGGTGGGTTACCGAATTCACCAAAATATGATACCTACCAGGTTTCACGCCGGTCGTTCGGTGGCAACGCGATGGCGATTGGTACTTTGGAGCTGATCACACCAACGCCGTTCCTGAAAGAAGATTATGCCAACTCGGTCCGGACTAGTTTATTCGTCGACGCAGGTAATGTTTGGGATACTGAATTTGATATCAGCCGGTACGCCGGACTGACACAATCACTCGATTCCTCATACTACCAACCGGGTTTGCTCGATTATTCAGATGCAGGTATGATGCGGGTTTCGGCCGGTTTGACAGTGCAATGGATCTCGCCGATGGGCCCATTAACCTTTAGTCTCGCGAAGATCATCCGCAAATATGAAGGTGATGAGCAAGAGAACTTTAGTTTCAACATCGGTACTACATTCTAAAAAAATTATTTGAGGTAATAGGAAACATGTTTAAGTCAGCTTTTTCTAAAACAGCATTGTTAGTTGCCGGTGTGATGATGGCAGGCGCAGTATCTGCCAAAGAAATGAAAATCGGTTTTGTTGATGTGCGTGAAGTGTTTTCGCAATTGCCACAAGCGGCGAAATTGCAGGAAACCATGAAAGCCGAGTTCGGTGGCAAAATTGCTGAAGTGCAAAAACTGGAAAAAGACATCGCCTTTAACGTTGAAAAATTCAAACGTGATGGCTCAACGATGAGCGAAGACCAGAAGAAAAAACTGCAGGAAGATATCGGTAAGCAACAACAGCAGTATGAGCAACTGGCTCGTCCGCTGTCAGAGCAAATCCGTGCCCGTGAAAACGAAGAACGTAACAAACTGCAGGCGCTGATCAAGACCGCAATCGACCAGATCGCTGCGAAAGAACAGTATGATGTCGTGCTGAATGCTGAAGCTGCAGTGTATGCCAAGCCTGAGTACAATATCTCTTCAGCAGTGGTTGCTCAGGTCAGCAAAGCGAAATAATGCCAGCTTTTACCCTGCATGAATTGGCTCAGCTGTTATCGGCTGAGCTGTACGGAGACGGCGCTGAGACGATCAGCGCCGTTGCCACATTAGAAAATGCCGCCCCCGGGCAGATTAGTTTTCTATCAAACAGCAAATACCGTAAGTTTCTGCAGCAAACGCAGGCTTCTGCGGTACTTATCACTGCAGATGAACTGGAGTTTTGCCCGGTAGCAGCTTTGGTCGTGCCTGATCCCTATGTAGCGTTCGCTAAAGTTGCACAGTTACTCGATAGCACGCCACGCGCAGCCTCTGGTATTGCCGTCACGGCTCAGATAGCCCCTGATGTGGTAATGGGACGTGATGTCGCGGTTGGCCACAATGTCGTGATCGCGGCAGGTGCGGTGATTGGCGATAACGTCCAGATTGGTGCCGGTTGTTTTATTGGTGAAGGCGCTGTGATTGGCGCCGGTTGCAAAATCTGGTCAAACGTCACTATCTATCACCGGGTTCGTTTAGGTGCTGAGTGTACCGTGCATAGCGGTGCTGTACTCGGTGCTGATGGTTTTGGTTTTGCAAACCAACGCGGCCAATGGCTGAAGATCCCGCAGGTTGGTACTGTCGTGATCGGTGATCGTTGTGAAATCGGCGCCAGCACGACTATTGACCGGGGCGCGTTAGAAGATACCGTCATAGGCACCAACTGCATCCTCGACAATCAGTTACAGATTGCTCATAACGTGCACATTGGCGATCATACCGCCATCGCGGCCTGTACTGTGATCGCCGGCAGTACTAAGGTTGGTAAATATTGCGTCATCGGCGGTGCTTGTGCGATCAATGGTCATATTGAGATCTGTGATGGTGTGCAAATCACCGGAATGACTATGATTGTGAAATCCATCACCGAAAAAGGGGTCTATTCTTCGGGGATGCCAGCAGCCAACAATCTGGATTGGCGTAAAAACAGCGCGCGTTACCGGCAGCTGGATCAGATGTATCAGCGTCTGCGTGAACTGGAACAGCAGGTTGCTGCTCTGACGCCACCCGCATGCCCGACAGCCGAATAGGTTGCCGGCTGCGACGCTTCTTTTCAGACAGAGGAATCATTTTGGCTACTTCATTAAATACACTGCAAGTTCAGGAAATCATGGCGTTATTGCCGCACCGTTACCCGTTTTTGCTGATTGATCGGGTGTTGGATTATGTTCCGGGTGAGAGTCTGACCGCGGTGAAAAACGTCTCCATTAATGAACCGATTTTTACCGGCCATTTCCCTAATTTGCCGATATTCCCGGGCGTGCTGATCCTGGAGGCGATGGCGCAGGCCACTGGTCTGCTAGGTTTTAAAACCGTCAGCGAACGCAAAGAGAATGAGCTATATCTGTTTGCCGGTGTCGACGAAGCACGCTTCAAAAAGCCGGTGGTCCCAGGGGATCAACTGATCCTCGAAGTAAAATTTTTGGTTGAAAAACGCAATATCTGGAAATTCTACGCGGAAGCCAAAGTAGACGGTCAAATCGTCTGTTCCGCCCAGATTATGTGTGCCAGAAGAGAGCTTTAATATGATTCATCCAAGTGCGGTAATTGAAGCCGGCGCCCGTATCGGGGCAAATGTAAAAATCGGACCTTTTTGTTATGTCGGTGCCGACGTTGAGATTGGTGATAATTGTATTCTGGAATCACATGTCGTGATCAAAGGCCCGAGCCGGATTGGTACGGGTAATCACTTTTTCCAGTTCTGTAGTATCGGTGAAGCTTGCCAGGACAAAAAATACCGCAACGAACCGACGCAGCTGATCATTGGCAATGACAACGTATTTCGCGAAAACTGCACTGTGCATCGCGGTACTGTGCAGGACAAAGGCATCACGCAAATCGGTAGTCGCGGTTTGTACATGAACAGCAGTCACGTCGCGCATGACTGTGTGATCGGTGATGACGTGATCTTCGCCAGCGGTGCGCAGGCTGCCGGCCACGTTCATATCGGTAATTGGGCGATTCTGGGCGGCATGAGTGGCATTCACCAGTTTTGCCATATCGGCGCGCATGCTTTTATCGGCGGCGGCTCTATCGTGGTCAAAGATGTCCCACCTTACGTGATGGCGCATGGTTCGCACGCGGTGCCACATGGCATCAACAGCGAAGGTTTAAAACGCCGTGGCTTTACCTCAGAGGTGATTCTGGAGATCCGCCGCGCTTACAAAGTGTTGTATCGCCAGGGGCTGACAGTGACAGAAGCGGTCGCCGAGTTACAAGCAAAAGCGGCAGAGTTACCAGAGCTCAAAGCCTTTACAGATTTTATTGAAAACGCATCACGCGGCATCGTTCGCTGATGGTGGCGCCGGGCTGCCTCGCTGCAGCGCCGGCATTCACCTGCTTTTTGTTTCAGGATGAACTCCTTGCACAATACTCCTCTTCATATCGGTCTCATTGCCGGTGAACACTCTGGTGATATCCTTGGCGCTGATCTCATCCGCGAGCTCAGGCTGCTGTATCCTGACGCTGAATTCTATGGCATTGGCGGTGAAAGGATGCGCGCGCAGGGTTTTCGCTCTGTATTTGATATGGAAGAGCTGGCGGTCATGGGGATCGTCGAAGTGTTAGGGCGTTTACCGCGTTTACTCAAAGTGCGCCGTGAGATCCTGGCGCATTTCAGTCAGCATAGACCGGATGTTTTTATTGGTATTGATGCGCCGGATTTTAACTTGCCGGTTGAGCTGAAGCTAAAACAAGCCGGCATCAAGACTGTTCAATATGTCAGCCCGTCGGTTTGGGCCTGGCGGCAGAAGCGGATTTTTAAAATCGAACAGGCAACAAATCTGGTTCTCTCTTTGTTGCCGTTTGAAAAAGCCTTCTATGACAAATTTGCCGTCCCCTGCGCTTTTGTCGGTCATACGCTGGCTGATCAGATGCCGGTAGAACCGGACAAAATTGCCGCGAAAACGGCATTAGGTTTCGCTGCAGAGCAACCGCTGCTGGCGCTGATGCCTGGGAGCCGCAGTAACGAAATCAAACTATTGGCGCCGGATTTTTTCCGCGCGGCTGCTGTGCTACAACAACAGCAACCCGGCTTGCAGCTGGTTTGCAATATGGTCACAGCGCAAAAAGCTGAAATTTATCAGCGAATTAAGGATGAAGTCGCACCCGGGTTACCGGTGAAGCTGCTGATTGGTCAGGCACGTGAAGTGCTGACAGCGGCCGATGCCGTCTATATTGCATCCGGTACTGCAACACTTGAAGCTATGCTGGCGAAAACACCGATGGTGGTGGCTTATAAGGCCAACTGGCTGACTTATCAGATTGCCAGCCGGATGGTCAAACTGCAGCATTTCAGTTTACCGAATTTACTGGCCAATAAAGCGCTGGTGCCTGAGCTGCTGCAAGATGCAGTCACGGTTGATGCCTTAGTCAGTCAGATGCAGCCGCTGCTCAGTCAGCAAGGGCAGGACACCTATCAGGACTTTGTGGCGATCCATCGCCAGATCCGTTGTAATGCCAGCGCAACTGCGGCGCAGGCGGTGGTGACTTTACTCAATCGATCGTCCGGAGCGGCGCCAGTATGACTGTAGAATTTATCCGGCCGCCGTTTGCTTTGCTTGCCGGCGTGGACGAAGTCGGCCGTGGCCCTTTGATCGGCGCTGTGGTGACGGCTGCGGTTATTCTGGACCCGGCAAACCCAATCAGCGGGCTAAATGACTCGAAAAAACTCAGTGAAAAGAAACGCTTATTGCTGGTTGATGAAATTAAATCCAAGGCATTAAGCTGGAGCCTCGGCCGTGCTGAAGTGCACGAAATTGATGCACTTAACATCCTGCACGCCACCATGTTGGCGATGGAGCGGGCTGTGGCTGGTCTTCATATCAAACCAGAATGGGTATTGATTGACGGCAACCGCGTTCCAGATGGATTAAAAGGACATGCGACGGCGGTGGTCAAAGGTGATAGTCTGGTGCCGGAGATCAGCGCGGCCTCAATTTTGGCTAAAGTCGCGCGGGATGCCGAGATGGCCGCCTTGCATCAGCTGCATCCGCAGTATAACTTCGCCGGGCACAAAGGCTATCCGACGGCCGAGCATCTGGCCGCAATCCAACAATATGGCATTTTAGCGGAGCATCGCCGCAGTTTCCGGCCGGTGCGCGAGCTGTTATAACCACGGCCCCAAGCCTGTGGCGGAGCATTGATGGAACCGATTTTTGTACATCTGCGGGTGCACAGTGATTTTTCGATGGTCGATGGCCTGTCGAAAATCAAACCTATTGTCAGCGCCGCGAAGAAGCAGGCGATGCCGGCATTGGCGCTCACTGATCAGATGAACATGTGCGGTTTGGTGCGTTTTTACTCGACGGCGCACGACGCCGGTATTAAACCCATTATCGGCGCCGACCTCTGGGCGCAGCATCCGTTTTTCCCCGGTGAAGCGTCCAGGCTGTTGGTGCTCGCGGCGGATAACGAAGGGTATCAGAACCTGACCATGTTGTTGTCCAAAGCCTATCTGCGTGGCCATGTCGACAACAAACCACAAATCGATCACGACTGGCTGGCCGAACATCACAAAGGCCTGATTGTCATTTCTGGTGGCAAAGAAGGCCCGCTCGGAAAAGCTTTAATCAAAGGCAATCAAGGCAGTACCGATAGCCTGGTGCAGTTTTATCAGCAGTATTTCTCCGGTCGTTTTTTCCTCGAATTAATCCGCACCGGCCGGCCTGATGAAGAGAGCTATATCCAGCAAGCGGTGACCTTAGCGGAAAATACCGGCTTGCCGGTGGTGGCCACCAATGAAGTGGTGTTTTTGACGCCGGATGACTTTTCTGCGCATGAAATTCGGGTTGCTATCCACGATGGCTACACCTTAGAAGACAAACGTCGGCCGAAAAAATATTCTGAATCTCAATACTTACGCTCGGCTGATGAAATGGCTGCGCTGTTTCACGATATTCCGGAAGCGCTGGCCAACTCGGTTGAAATCGCCAAACGCTGTAACGTCACCATCCGGCTTGGCGAATATTTCCTGCCGGCATTTCCGACCGGTGGCATGACGGACGCTGATTTCCTGGTATTAAAATCGCGCGAAGGCCTCGAAGATCGGATGCAGATCCTGTTTCCGGATGAAGCGGTACGGGCTGAAAAACGCATTCCTTATGATGAACGTCTGCAGATAGAACTCGACGTGATCAACCAGATGGGATTTCCGGGTTACTTCCTCGTCGTGATGGAGTTTATCCAGTGGTCCAAAGATAACGATATTCCGGTCGGTCCCGGCCGGGGCTCAGGTGCTGGCTCTCTGGTCGCTTATGCGCTGAAAATTACCGATCTGGACCCGTTGGAATTCGACTTACTGTTCGAACGTTTTCTGAACCCGGAACGGGTCTCAATGCCGGATTTCGACGTTGACTTCTGTATGGACCGGCGTGACGAAGTGATCGAGCACGTCTCCGACATGTATGGCCGCGAAGCGGTGTCGCAAATTATTACCTTCGGGACTATGGCGGCCAAAGCGGTGATCCGCGATGTCGGCCGGGTGCTGGGTCATCCTTATGGTTTTGTTGACCGCATTTCGAAGCTGATCCCGCCAACGCCGGGCATGACCTTAGAGCAGGCTTTTGTTGAAGAGCCGCGGCTGCCTGAGTTGTACGCGTCGGATCAGGAAGTTAAAGATCTGATTGATATGGCGCGCCGGTTGGAAGGCGTCACCCGCAACGCCGGTAAACACGCCGGTGGTGTGGTGATAGCACCCACCAAGATCACCGATTTCGCGCCGGTCTATTGTGACGCTGAAGGTAATAACCCGGTCACCCAGTTTGACAAAAACGACGTGGAATATGCCGGTCTGGTCAAATTCGACTTCCTCGGCCTGCGCACTCTGACCATCCTGCAGTGGGCGGTCAATATGGTGAACGCCCGCCATAAAAAGACCAACAAGCCACTGGTCGATATCAACCACATTCCGCTGGATGACCGTAAAAGTTACGACATGCTGATGAAGGCAGAGACCACTGCGGTGTTCCAGCTTGAATCGCGCGGGATGAAGGATTTGATCCGCCGGTTACAGCCGGACTGCTTCGAAGACATGATCGCACTGGTTGCGCTGTTCCGGCCCGGCCCACTGCAATCAGGCATGGTGGATAACTTCATCGACCGCAAACGCGGCCGAGAAGAAATTTCGTATCCGGATGCAACCTGGCAACACGAATCGTTAAAGCCCATTCTTGAGCCGACCTACGGCATTATTCTGTATCAAGAACAGGTTATGCAGATCGCGCAGGTGCTGTCGGGCTATTCGCTCGGTGGCGCCGACTTATTGCGCCGCGCTATGGGTAAAAAGAAACCCGAGGAGATGGCCAAACAGCGCGATACCTTCCAGAACGGCGCTGCCGCCAACGGGGTCGACCCCGAGTTGGCGATGAAAATCTTCGACCTGGTAGAAAAATTCGCCGGTTACGGCTTTAACAAATCGCACTCCGCGGCTTATGCGCTGGTGTCCTATCAGACCCTGTGGATGAAAGCGCATTATCCGGCCGAGTTTATGGCGGCGGTGATGTCGGCGGATATGGACAATACCGACAAAATAGTCACGTTGGTCGACGAATGCGAGCATATGAAGCTCAGGCTTTTGCCACCTGACGTCAATTCCGGCCAGCATAAATTTACCGTGAACACCGATGGTCATATCGTCTATGGCATCGGGGCGATCAAAGGTGTGGGCGAAGGCCCAATTGAAGCCATTATTGAAGCGCGCGATGCCGGTGGCCCGTTCCACGATTTGTTTGATTTTTGCCACCGGGTCGATATCAAACGACTGAATAAACGGGTGATTGAAAAGCTTATTCTGGCTGGTGCCATGGATAAATTAGGTCCGCACCGCGCGGCGATGATGGCCAGCCTTGAAGAAGCGATGAAGGCGTCAGAGCAGCAGGCCAAAGCGCAGGCGATGGGGCAGGACGATTTGTTTGGCTCTTTAGCGCCAGAGCCGGAAAATTCAGCGAAAGCCTTTAAGATGGTGCCGGCCTGGCCGGACGAAGTCTGGCTGGAAGGTGAGCGCGAAACCCTGGGTCTCTATTTAACGGGTCACCCGATTAACCGCTACCTGGCAGAGATCCATCATTACGCCACGGCACGTTTAGTCGAATTTACGCCAACGCGCCGTGATCAGACAGTACACGCCTGTGGTCTGGTCGTGAACGTGCGGGTGCTCATTAACAAAAAAGGCCGGCGCTGGGCTTTGGTGCAGCTTGACGATAAATCGGCGCGCTTAGATGTACGTTTTTTCCCCGAACAGTTCGAGAACTTCGAGCATCTGCTGCAAAAAGACAAAGTTTTGGTGGTATCGGGACAGGTCAGCTTTGATGATTTCAGTGGCGGCCTTACAATGACCGGCCGCGAGGTGGTCGAGATCACTCAGGCTAGGGAAAAATGCCTGAAACATTTGTTTGTCAGTATTGACGCAGATCAGCTCAGTCAGGACAAGCTGCAACAGCTGCGGCAGGTTCTGAACGAATTTAAAGCCGGAACCGTGCCGGTCAAATTGCGTTATCAGCGCCCGGAAGGCGCGGTAACCCTGGCACTCGGCACAGATTGGTGGATCACACCCACAGACGCTTTGTTGCATCAGTTAAAACAATTAGCAACAATACAACTTGAATTTAATTAGGTAGGTAGTGACAGTCGATGATGCTGAATTATTTAGAGTTTGAGCAACCGATTGCGGAACTTGAAGCAAAAATAGAAGAACTGCGCAAAGTCAGCCGTAACGGTGAGTTTGACCTGGGCCTCGAAGAGGAGGTCAACAAGCTCAAAGAGAAAAGTCTGACGCTGACCAAAAAGATTTTTGCTGAGTTAGGTCCATGGCAGGTCGCGCAATTAGCACGTCATCCACTGCGTCCTTATACACTGGACTATATCAAGCATATTTTCACTGATTTTGATGAACTGGCCGGAGATCGGGCTTTTGCCAACGACCCTGCCATCGTCTGCGGTACCGCGCGTTTGGGTGACCGTCCTGTGATGATTATTGGTCATCAGAAAGGTCGTGATACGGCAGAAAAAATCAAACGTAACTTTGGTATGCCAAAGCCGGAAGGTTATCGCAAAGCGCTGCGCATGTATGAAATGGCAGAACGTTTTAACATGCCAATCATCACTTTTATTGATACGCCGGGTGCGTATCCGGGTATTGGTGCCGAAGAGCGCGGTCAAAGTGAAGCCATCGCTCGTAACCTCAAAGTGATGGCGGGCCTGAAAGTGCCGGTGCTGTGTACCGTGATTGGTGAAGGCGGTTCTGGTGGCGCGCTGGCGATTGGTGTTGGTGATCAGGTAAACATGCTGCAGTACAGCACTTATTCGGTGATTTCGCCGGAAGGCTGTGCCTCCATTCTGTGGAAAAGCGCCGAAAAAGCGCCATTAGCTGCTGAAGCAATGGGCGTCACAGCGCCGCGGATCAAAGAACTGGGCCTGATTGATGAAATCATCAATGAGCCACTGGGCGGTGCACACCGTGCTCACGAACAGATGGCGCAGAGTGTCAAAGCGGCTTTGTTACGCGATTTAGCCAAACTGGATAAATTCTCGGTTGCCGAATTACTGGACCGGCGGTATAAACGCCTGATGTCCTTTGGTTATTGCTAAACCAGCAACAAGGAAAGCCGCCGTCAGGCGGCTTTTTTATCCCGATGCCGCGAACTGCTGAACTCTCCGCTTTATGTCTAAACCTGCAGCAGGCAGTACTGACTGCTATCCAGACGAGTCACAAGTCAAATGTCCTATTGGCGCTAAGCGGTGGGCTCGATTCGATGGTTTTACTCCATCTGCTGGCCAGCTTGCGGGCGCAGGGCAGTTTTTGTTTGCAGGTTGCCCACGTGCATCATGGCCTGCAAGCGCAGGCGGACGATTGGGCGGTATTTTGCCAGACGCAGGCAACCGCGCTGCAGGTAGATTTTCATTTGTGTCGCGTCGAGCTGGCAGATCCTCAGCGCAATATTGAGCAGCAGGCCCGTACCTTACGTTATCAGGCCCTGGCAGAGTTACTGACGCCGGAGACTGTGTTGATGACAGCGCATCATGCCGATGATCAGCTTGAAACGCTATTGTTAGCGCTCAAGCGCGGCAGTGGGTTGCAGGGCCTCAGCGCTATTGCTGCACTGAAACCGTTTGCCGGCACTCTGTTGTCACGGCCATTATTACCTTTTAGCCGCAGCGAGCTTGAACAATACGCCAGAGAGAATGAACTGGCCTATGTCACAGATCCCAGCAATCAGGATGACAGTTTCGACCGGAATTTCCTGCGCCAGCACGTGCTGCCATTGCTGCAACAGCGTTTTCCGGCGCTGAGTCAGACGACAGCCCGCAGCTGCCAGCTGTTACAACAAAGCCTCGACTACCAGCAACAGCAGCTGGACACTGAGTTGACGCAGGTGCTGCGTAACGACCAACTGGATTTATCCCGGCTTGCCCAATTCAACAATCCAGCACGGGATTTATTGCTCAGGCGCTTTTTCAGCCGCTATGACCTGGTGCCTTCAGCTGCGCAAACTCAAGAGTTCGTACAATGCTTTTTGTTGTCGGAAGCTGATGCGCAGCCACAGTTACAGTGGGAATATTGGCAATTACGCCGTTTTGACGGATTGTTGTATTTGCTCGCCCCAACAGAGCGGCTGCAGGCTCTGGAACCCGCGCCGGCAGATGCGGTGCTGGTGCCGGATATCCAGCTGGACTGGCAGCAATGGCAATTGCTGTGGAGTCACGATGCAAAGGTGCCGGGCGCTGAGTGGTCGAGCTTACCCTTGGCCGCCCGGGCTGAAGGCGGTATCCGGATCAGCGCAGGACAGCTTAACCAGCGTTTTAAACCTGCAGGTAGTGCGCACAGTAAAGCGCTGAAAGATTGGTGTAAACAATGGAAAGTGCCGCCCTGGCGACGTGGCTCCATGCCGTTTATCATCGCCGGACAGCAAAACGAGGTCGTAGCAGTACCCGGCTTTGCCAGTCACTGCCATGCAGCCGAAGCGCAAAGCTGGCTGCATTACAAGCAATCGGATCTTAAGCGTTAATCACGTCAGCAATCACAGCGTTGTGATTCGCTGCAGTTCTGACCGCATTTTTGCCGCTTTGTTTCGCGTCGTATAACGCAGCATCGGCGCGGTTAAAAATAGCTTGGGCAGATTCTTCCGGCAGATGAGATGCTAAACCCGCACTGGCGGATACACCGAATTTGCCGCAAATATGGTGCTGGCTAATCGCTTTGACCAGACGATGCGCGACCAATTCTGCGCTTTGCGCATCTTCTGCTGTCAATAAAACTGCAAATTCATCGCCGCCAAAGCGGAATAGGTTGTCGCTGGCGCGCAAAGTGCTGCGCATCGCATCAGCCACAGCCAGCAAGACCTCGTCTCCGGCATGATGGCCAAAGTTGTCATTCACCTGTTTGAAATTGTCCAGATCCAGCAGGATCAATACCAGCGGTTGCTGTTTGCGCTCGGTCAGTTGCAATGCCTTGTGGATGGCGTCGTCAAAATACCGGCGGTTACCGAGACCCGTCAGCGTATCGCGCAGAGCCAGTTGTTGCAGGCGCGTGACGATCAGTGCATTACGCAGCGGGAACAACCACTGCTGCTCCATCTCGAGCAATTTGCGCTGTTGCATCGGAGTGACTGCCTGCTCGCTCTGATAAATCAGCTCGGCCAGACATTGTTCGTTCAGGATCAGCATACTGCGATATTCGTGTGGGCCATTAAATGACCCTGATGCTTTAAATTCGCCAACCGCAGTACATAAAGTCAGTGCCGTTACCGGCAAGATTTTGCCAACGGCCATCGAGAACATCTGCAGCTGCTGGTTCAGTTCCAGCGTTGTTTGCAGTTGCTCCGGCAACGCCTGGCTCAGTTTGCTGGTCACGCCAGACCACAGCGGGCTATTGGTGATGCCGGCATAGCTGGGCACATGCTGTAATGACATATCGGAAAAGCTGAACAGTTCCATCAGCGACTCCCTGAAGCGAATGATACTTCAGCAAAGCATGTTCTGTGCCATTGGTGCTAAGGTGTTGTTCTAAAATGAAGTTTAGTAATCTACAGCAAAGGATTGCTGATAAATGCGGCAGTTTGCTGCCGCGGGTGACTATTCTTTGACGTTGAGGAATGCCATCAGCGCATCCATTTGCATCATCGCATCCTGATAACCTAATTCGATCAGCCGTTTAGTGAAGCTTTTTTCAAATAGCAGATAGCTGGCCAGGCTCGAGTCTGAATGCTGTTTGATGCCAATGGTTCTGAGCAACGTCCGGATCGCCATCGGCAGTGCGAGAAAATGTTCACTGGCCAAGGCATTAAAGTTGGTTGATGGATTAACCAGATAACTATTTATCGGTTTTAGTTCAGAGGCAATTTGGTGTTGTTGCAGCGTTTCCAGCGTTTTGTTGACCCGTTGCATCCGTTCTAAATCAGCATTTAATGTGTCAGAAAAAATACTGTCGAGCAGGTGGCCGGCAATAGTAGAAACATTGGGGTGATGCGGCATTTGTTGTAAATGCTCACGTCGTCTTGGTTGTTCCAACCCGACAATCAGGATCCGATCTGCGCCAAGATGAATAGGTGCGCTGAGTGGCGCCAGTTGATTCACCGAGCCGTCGCCATAGTACTGTTGGTTGATCCGGACTGATGGCATCACCAGCGGGATCGCTGCGGAAGCCATCAGATGGTGGATGCCCAGTAAAGTGCGCTGACCACAACGGCGCGACCTTTGCCATTCATGGGCGGCACGACTTTGAAAGAACGTGATGGAATCGCCAGTGTTGTAACAGCTGGCCGTCACCGACACGCTATCCAGGTAGCCGCCCATAATGTTGCGATCGAGCCGTTTTAAATCGAGCATGTCGTTCAACAGGTGTTTCAGCGGTTTACTATCGAGCATCGAGACGGGTTTGTGGTTAGCATAATCGGCCTGAAATGCACTTAAAAACCCGCGCGCCAGATGCCAGGTCGCGCGCACATAGTCTGAATAATAGACCTGACCGGTATGAAAGTTTTTCCACACCCATTCCAGCTTTTTCACACCCAGCTGAAAACAACTGGCATAGCATGCAATGGCCGTCCCATTGATGGCGCCGGCAGAGGTGCCACAGACAATCTGAAATGGAATGCGGCTGTTACGTGGGTACTGCTGAGCTATCGCTTTTAACACACCAACCTGATAAGCCGCCCGGGCACCGCCTCCGGTCAGTAAAATTGCAGTTTTTTGTGAATTTGTTTTATCTGTCATAGAGATAACAACGTACGTCTGAATAGGCTAACTATTAACGATTGGTGGGCTTTACGCAATGCCAACCCTGGCAAGATGCACGACATCAGGATAAATAATTGAAACTTTTCAATACGTCAGCTCACTAAAGCTTTGAAGTCTGCGGTAAAGTAATCCGCATCCGACAAATAAGGAGTTTCCTGCATTATGTCTCAACAAGCCTCATCCGGTCCCAAAGGCTGGATAGCACCTGTCGTGGTGCTGCTCATGATCGCTGCCGCAGCCTGGTATTTGTTAAAACCGGAGCCGCAGCCTGCGGCGCCTGTTGTCGCAGTGCCTGAGCCGGTTGCTCCCGTCGAAGTCAAAGTACCAGAGCCGGCTGACAGACTGACGCCGGTGCCGACTGGCGATGACCAACTGGCTGCGGCTGCCGATGACGCTGGTGTTGATGTCGGCGCCGAAACGGAGGTTGTGGCGACTGCGCAATTACCATCACTGGACCAATCAGACGAAGCAGTGCGCGCAGCACTATTCGGGCTGAAGTGGCAACCAGGTTTGGCGTCATTGTTTCTCAACGAGGAAATGATCCGCCGTTTTGTCGTTCAAGTGGATAATATTGCGCAGGGCCGCCTGATCGCGGAACAAGGCCTGTTTAAAGCGCTCAGTAAAGACTTTGTCGCCAAAGCGAAAGGGCAGGGTTACCAGCTGGATAAATCAAATTATCAGCGTTATCAGCCTTATCTCGATTTGCTGGAAAGTGTGCCGCCTGAGCAAGTTGCGGCACTGTACAAACAGTTTTATCCACTCCTGCAAGCCGCCTTTTTAGAATTGGGCTACCCGGACCAGCAATTCGACGACCGTTTACAGCAGGCTATTAAAGTCCTGCTCAGTGCCCCTGAGATCACGGATGAACCAGATCTGACTCTGCCTTCAGTGCATTATGCCTTTGCTGATCCGGAAGTTGAGCAGTTAGGCCTTGCGCAGAAGCAAATGGTCCGGTTAGGTCAGGCTAATCAGCAACGCTTAAAACTGTTGTTAGTGCAGTATCAGGCGTTACTAAAACGGTGAGCGACTCTTTGGGGGAATTACCACCTGCACTGCCAAGGCATGGCAGTGCGCGGGCCCAGCGCGTTGGCAGCTGGGTGCTGCGAAAACTCGGCTGGCAGATCCGCGGGGAGTTGCCTGACTTGCCTAAATTGGTCGCGGCCGTAGCGCCTCATACATCAAATTGGGATTTCATTGTCGCCTTTGCAGCCAGCCTTGCACTGGGAGTAAAAATTTCTTTTTTGGGTAAACATAGTATTTTTGTCTGGCCCGTGCGGAATTTCCTGCTGCGGTTTGGTGGGATCCCGGTCGAACGCAGTCAGCGTCATGGCATCGTGCCGCAGCTGGTTGAGGCCTTTGCCCGCGAGCCCCGTTTGTTACTGGGGATAGCACCGGAAGGAACCCGGAAAAAAGTCACGCAGTGGAAATCGGGTTTCTGGCATATCGCCAAACATGCTGATGTTCCAATCCAGCTGATTGGCCTCGATTTTAAAACCAAGTCGGTAGTTTTTGGACCTTTGTTACAGCCCGGCGCAAGTTTTGACGCAGATTATCCACAGATGCGCGCTTTTTTTGCGCAGATGCAGCCACGTTATCCGGAGAATTTCTGAAGCCATCAGCTTTTTTGGGCTGCTGACAGATTTTCGGTTGCAGGCCAAAGCACTTTTGCGCATAATGCCGCCGCACTCATTGCTGACGCCCGTCAGCAACACTATGGTGGCCTTATTGGTCCTCCCGCAATAGTAGTTCGTGAACCCGGTCAGGTCCGGAAGGAAGCAGCCGCAGCGAATGATCTATGTGCCGGGATGTGGCTGGTAAGGCTACCACCCAAAACCCCAATATTTATTTCAATTGAGCTGTCGCATGCTTATTGCTGTGCTTGCTGCTGGTTTTGCAGCTTGCGCTGAAAATCTCGGGTCACTATCGGTAATGCCGCCAGAACAGTAGCCGGGTCGATCTGATGTTGTTCCAGTAACATGATGAGGTCAACCGCCAGTTTCACTGCTGGCGGTGCCTGTTCTAATGGCGGGGTTGTTGCACTCATGCTTCAGCGGGGGCAACAGAGTCCGCTTTTTTGTTATCGGGGCTGTCGAGGAAAGCACGGGCTTTTACCACAGCGTCTTTCACCCGGGTCACCATTTCAAAGCGTTCGGTCTGTGGCAGGTAAAACGCCATGTCCACTTCATAACGGATGTATTTACAAGGCAGCTGATTTAATACGATGCAGCATAAATCGGCCAGATATTCGGTGTCATGTTGATCATCCAGACCCAGTTCGCTTAAATGGTCCAGCATCAATTTTTCGTAATAATTATGGATATCGTCGTGTAATTTCATCAACTACTCCCGCGAGTTGGGTGAATGCCGCTCACTGGCGACCGGTATGGTTCCAGCATAACCATTAGTTGGCAAAAACGCTACCGGACTGACCAGCACCGCGCGACAGAGTTCGCCAGCTGACAGGAAGCACTGCGCAAGTTAGACTAGCCCGTCTTCCTCAGGCCGGAATTATAACAATGCAAAAAAATACAACCCCATGCTACTACGGCGACTATCTGCAACTGGACAAAATTTTAGCGGCGCAAGCGCCGGAAAGTGCCCGTTATGGCAATGAAGCGCACGACGAAACCTTGTTTATTGTGGTGCATCAAGTCTATGAGCTTTGGTTCAAGCAGATTTTGCATGAATTGAAAGCGGTGTTGACCGTGTTTGCTGAGCCGGTGATCCATGACCAGCAACTGACCGGCGTTGTACACAAACTCAAACGTGTCATCACTATCCAGCAGCTGTTAAACCAACAGATTGGTGTAATGGAAACGATGACCCCGCAGGATTTTATGTCGTTTCGCGACTACCTGGTGCCAGCGTCCGGTTTTCAGTCCGTGCAGTTTAAGATGCTGGAAATTGGTTTGGGTCTGAAAAGTGAGTTTCGAATCGACTTTGATAAAAACTCGTTTTATAACCGCCTGAACGACAAGGATCGCGAGTTTTTGCAGAGCTTTGAAAGCCTGCCTTCGCTGTTTGAGCGGGTGCAGGCCTGGTTAGAGCGCATGCCATTTCTGGAGTTTGGCGATTTCAGCTTCTGGCAGATGTACCAGCAGGTCACAGCACAAATGCTCGATGAAGATCAGCAAACCGTTGAATCTCTTGCTGCGTTGGCAGCGCCGGAGCGGCAATTACAGCTTGAGGAAATTGAGCGTACCCGCGCTAAATTCAATGCGTTGCTGGATGCCGACAAATATGCCGGATTGCAGCAGCAGGGGAGTTTCCGCTTAAGTCAGCGTGCGATGCTTGGCGCTTTGTTTATTAGCTTGTATCAGGAAGAGCCGGTGTTTAATTTGCCGTTTCAGGTGTTGACCTGTCTGACCGAAATTGATGAAAACCTGACGATCTGGCGTTATAAACACGCAATGATGGTACAACGGATGCTGGGAACCAAAATCGGCACCGGGGGTTCCAGTGGCCATGATTACCTGAAGCGCACGACGGAGAAAAACCGAATTTTCACTGATTTGTTTCACATGGCCACGTTCCTGGTGCCAAAGGCAAGCCTGCCGGTCTTACCCGCACCCGTACGCCGTCAGCTGGGATTCTATTTCTCCGGGGACCCTGCGTAGTTCCAATCCAACTGCTGCGCCGGCGCATAGACGGCGCAGGCAGCACGGAATAACTGGCTGTGCACTGCGGTCAGTCTGGTCATATCGCGTTGATAGCCGCCACCAATGACTGCCGCGACCGGGATGTTCAAATTACGGCAGCGCTCAAACACAAAGGCATCACGCTGATAGACGCCGGCAGTGGAGACTTGTAACAGGCCTAAATCATCATCCTGGTGGATATCCACGCCGGCGTCATACAACACCAGATCAGGTTGATGCAGATGCAGTAAGTAATCCAGACTGGTCTTGACGGCGTCCAGATAGTCGCCGTCGTGACAGTGCGTTGGTAACGCAATGTCCCAATCGGATTGTTGCTTACGCGCCGGGAAATTTTTCTCACCATGCAAAGATGCCGTGATGATGTTCGGTTCATCCGCAAACAGCAGAGCAGTGCCGTCGCCCTGATGCACGTCGCAGTCGAAAATCAGCACTTTGCCAACACCTTGGTGCAGCGCAGTTCTTGCCGCCACGGCTAAGTCATTAAACAGACAAAAACCGGCGCCTTCTTCGGCAAAAGCATGGTGATAACCGCCGCTTAAATGCAGTGCGATGCCATGTTCAAGTGCTAACTGCATGGTGCGGACCGTGCCGCCGACCGATTGCAGACTGCGTTTCAGTAAAAAATCCGACCAGGGAAAGCCAATCCGGCGCATCGCTTTACTGTCGAGCTGACCCTGAGATAAAGCGTCGATGTAATCCGGGTGATGCACAAGCGCGAGGTCGGCCGGGGTGGCCGCCGGTGCATGGAGTTCAAACCAGGCTGCAGGTAGTCCTGCCTTGATTAAATGCTGATACAGCGCACGATATTTGCCAATCGGATAGCGGTGCCGTTCCGGTAAGATTAAATCGCTATAGCATTCGTGGTAGACCAACGGGACCATCAGGATTTGCGCCCACGTTGTTCATACCATTGGATCTCTGCTTCCAATGCGCTGATGGCCTTGCGACAACGGCCGAGGCGGGCGTGCAAAGCAAGTTGTACGGCTGGCGGTTGTTGTTGCTGTGCCGATTCCTGCACCATATCCTGCAGACGCCGTTCAAAGCCACGGTACTCAGCCAATTGCTGGTGCATCCCTTGTGCAGTGCCACCGAGCTGCGCCAGTAACTGGCCGGCCTGATGTCTGGCGCTGTTGTCTGGCGGCGTTTTACTGCGCGCAGCGCGCCATTTCGGCGCCTGTTCTTTTTGCCGCACATCCTGACTGGTAAAAGCCTGCATCAGTGCCTGCACCTGAGCAGCCAGTTTTTCGCATAACAGTTGTTGTGACTGCAGAACCTGCGGTTTGTCCAGATATGATTTGATACGCTGGCACAACTGCATGCTTTCTTGCACATAATCCAGCAGATGACGGGAACGGGTTTGAAACAGCTGGGAAGAAAAACAATCGCGTTGTTGCCAGTCGGGTAAGCGTTGGTCCAGTTTACCGGCGCGGGCCGCCAGCGTCAGTAGCTGGGCTTCAAGCTGTTGTAATAGCAGCTGCGCTGTCATCAGCTCGTGGTCCATTGCTGCCACAGCAGTCTTGAAGCGATTGCGATCACCATCAAAATAAACAGTGGTTTAATCAGTTTACTGCCAAACCGAATCGCTGTGTGCGCGCCGAGATAAGAGCCTGCCATCAGACAAACGCCCATCGCAATGCCCAGCTGATAATGAATATGCCCTAAGAAGCCAAAGGTGACTAAGGCCACGCCATTGGAGATGAAATTCATGGTGCGCGCGAGCCCGCTAGTTAACAGCAGATTGATTTTATACAGGGCCATGCTCGACACCATCCAGAAGGAGCCGGTCCCAGGTCCGGCGATGCCGTCGTAGAAACCCAGCACAAAACCCTGTCCACGCTGGATCCAGACATGCTGACGGGTTTGCTTGGGTAATTGTTGCTCGTCATCTCGTGGCACTTTGGCAAACAAACTATAAACAGCGGCGATCAGGATCACGATGGGCAATACTTTTTCCAGTGCCGCTTTGCTGATTTGATCCACAATCAGCACGCCGATACAGGCCCCTATCGCGGTTGTCAGCAGCGCGTGGCGCCAGAACACCGGGTCAAACAGCTTTTTCTTGTAATAGGTATAAGACGCGGTCATGGAGCCGAATGTCGCGGCTAACTTATTGGTGCCGAGGACCAGATGCGGTGGCAGCCCGGCGGTTAACAAAGCGGGCACCGTTAGCAATCCACCGCCGCCGGCAATGGCATCGATAAACCCGGCGAGAAAGGCCACAGCGCACAGCAGAGCCAGCGTGGTGGGGTCGAGTAGTACTTCCATGATTTAAGGTTCTATCTGACGTTGAAAAGGCGGCAAAGCATTGAGCATGGCGCTGCCATAGGATTTGCTGACCAGACGCCGGTCCAGGATCACAATCCGGCCTTGGTCTTGCTCTTGCCGTAGCAGTCTACCACAGGCCTGCACCAGTTTGCGCGCTGTCGCCGGGACCGTCAGTGTCAGAAATGCATTGCCGCCGCGCTTGGTGATGGCTTCGGCCATCGCTTCTTCAAATGGTGATGTCGGCACGGCAAACGGCAATTTGGTGATCACCAGATTGGTCAATAACTTACCCGGCAAATCCAAACCTTCCGAAAAGCTCTGAGTGCCGAACAAAATACTGCCATGGCCACCAGCAATTTTACTCTTGTGTAAATCCAGTAATGCCTGGCGGCTGGCCTCGCCCTGAACCAGTAAACTCAGACCTTGCTGGCGCAGCGCTGCCGCGACTTGTTCCATTTGCCAATACGAGGCAAACAACACCAGATTACCTTCGTCTGGTTGGATAAAGGCAGCCAGCCGCCGACAGAGTTCGTCAGTAAAAGCTTCGTCGGTCGGTTCAGTGTTAAGCCGGGGAATATAGATCAGGCCTTTTTCCTGAAAGGCAAACGGCGATGCGACTTCGAGCCGACGTAAGCCCGGATGTTCGGTCAGGCCGAGATCCCGGCTGATATGGTCAAAACTGCCCAGCGTTTTTAACGTCGCTGAACAGAGTAAGACGGCATGCGCCTTACTAAACAGCAAGTCTTCTAACTGAAAACTGACCGAGAGCGGACAAGCATGGCCGGAGATATGTGGGCCATCGGCTTCCAGCCAGCGCGCCTGATTCACATGCTGTTGGCTCTGCGACCAGCAAGACCACAGCTGCGCCTGCTGACTGAATTTCTGCTGCAGTAAGCTGAGCTCCTGCTGCAGGCTTGCCAGTTGCGACGCGGCTAATTTGCCGTCGTTAGCGCTTTCCAGCAGCAGTTGGAATAATTTATCGATACAAGTCAGTACTTTTTGACCACTATCGCGTAGCGGTTCTGCCTGGCGTTGCAATAGTTCAGGCAAGACGGCATCGGCAAAGCGTAAGTGCCCTTCGTCTTTGCTTTGCTGGCGGAACAAATCAGTGATCTGGCGTTGTACTGGCTGAAAATGGCTGAAAAATTCGTCGGTGGCATCAGCGAGCCGCAATAATTCGCTGATGGCCGCATGCTGAGACAAAGCTTTATTCAACACCTGCTTGAGCTTTTGCACCTTGTCCTGCCAAAGACTGGCTTCACTGGTCAGCAGGGCCCGCGCTGAAAAGTAGTCTCGCCCAACATCGCTCAGGTGGTGCGCTTCATCAATGACATAAATGCATTCTTCCGGCGGAGGTAACACGCTGCTGCCTGAATCCAAATCAGCCAGCAGCAAAGCATGATTCACCACCAAGACCTGACTATCGTCGACTTCCGCCCGCGCCAGATGAAATGGGCAATGACGATGCGCAGCATGTTGGCGCGGGCAATGGTAAGCATCTGCCTGCAAGAGTTGCCAGCTTGGTTCAGCTAAAGCTTCGGGCAATGAATCCCGATCTCCTAACCATTTTCGGGCCTTCCATTGCTCCAGCAACGTGGCAAATTGACTGATTTGCGCCTGTGCGAACAGTTCGGGTTGCTGAATTTGTTGCTGTAAACGCTGGATACAGGCGTAGCGTTGCCGACCTTTAACCAGGCTGAACTGAAAATCGATGCCGCTGTGTTGTTGGAAAAACGGCAGATCTTTGTTGACCAGCTGTTCTTGCAGGGCCACGGTTGCCGTCGCGATCACCAGTGTTTTTTTCTGCGCCAATGCCAGTGGGATTGCCGCCATCAGATAAGCCAGCGATTTGCCGGTCCCTGTGCCAGCTTCAATCAAACCAATCCGATCATAACTGTGGTAACTACCTGCCAAGATATTGGCCATTTCCGCGACCAGTTGGTTTTGCCCCGGCCTCGGCTGGTAGCCGGGCAGGTTCTCTTTCATTTGTTGGTGAACCGATCTGATTTGTTGCTTAAGTGCGTCGCTGAGCATCTGAGGGTCTGTATGAAATTACAGTGTCGACAGTCTAATAGCTGCCATAGGATGGCTGCAAACAAAATCGGTGCGTCGCTAAAGATCAGACCTGCTGTTTGGCAGAGAATTTTGCAGGTACAAAAGTTGTCATCATGTTGTTTTTTTGCTGTATATCTTGATGTGTAACAACTGGTAAATAACTGATTGCAAATGGATATGTGTAACAAAAACTCTTTCTCTGAAATATGTTAATGACAGCCATGCAGCAGGGCGTGACTCTGTTCTTGCGATGAAGTTCCCGCCAAAAGCATTGACCGGCAAAAAAAAATCCGATAAATATGCTGCCAGTATTGTGTTAAGTCCCGATACTTTTCGTTAATACGCCGGTATTAACTTTACAAATAGAATCACTTTCCTTAAGTGGTCCAGGGAGAAAAATCAATGTTTGCAAATACCAAAGTTACCCACGCGGTTCGTTTAGCACTGGTATTCGGTGCTGCATCGACTGCTGCAATGAGCGCGAATGCTGTTGCTCAGGAAGCGGAAGAAGCAAAAAAAGTAGAACGTATTGAAGTGACAGGTTCACGTATCAAACGTACTGATATGGAAACTGCCCAACCAGTTCTGGCAATCAGCGCAGAAGACATTGCACGGTCAGGTCTGGTTAGCGTCGGCGACGTATTAAAAGAAATTTCGACCAACGGTGCCGCTTTAGGTCTGCAGACCAACAACGGTAACACCACAGGTGTAAGCCGCGTCAACCTGCGTAACTGTGGTTCAAACCGCACGCTGGTTCTGGTTAACGGTCGCCGCTGGGTTGCTGATTTAGGTGGTGCAGTTGACGTATCAACCATCCCACTGGCTGCTATCCGCTCTATCGAAGTTCTGAAAGACGGCGCATCTTCAGTCTACGGTACAGATGCAATCTGTGGTGTTGTTAACGTTATCACCAAAAACGATTTCGAAGGTGCTGAAGTGTCTGTCTACAACGGCCAGACGTCTTTTGAAGATGGCAAACGTGAAACGTACTCTGCCACTTTCGGTACTTCAACTGAAAAATCAAACGTCTTATTGAACGTCAGCTACACCAAGCAAGAACCAATCATGGGTGGCGATCGTGAGATTTCTTCAGTGCCAATTTTCGGTCTGCCAGCTGAAGTTTCTGCTGCCGGTGGTCGTGCATCTCCAACCACACCTTGGGGTCAATTCTCTGTAGGTGGTGTGTCTTACACCCGTAAACGTGACGCTGCCGGTTGTGCGCCAAATCAGGTTTGTGCTGCTTCTAAAGTATCTGATTTCAAACCATATGACGGCAACACCGATGGTTATAACTTCGCGCCAGTGAACTATATCCAACAGCCTTCAGAAACACTGTCAATGTATGCTCAGGGTGCCTATGCCATCACTGATACGCTGAACTGGAAAACCGAAGTTCTGTTTAACGAGCGGACTTCAGAAGCACAGTTAGCGGCGCAGCCATTAGGCGGTCTGGCAATTTCTGCAGCCAACATTTACAACCCATTCAAGACAGCTATCGTGGGTGGTTCATTCCGTCCAATCGTGTCACCACGTTCTTTTGCTGCTGAAGTAGATACTTGGCGCTTTGGTACCAGCTTAGACGGTGAATTCGAATTAGTTGACCGTACTTTCACTTGGGATGCCGCTGCAACTTACTCAGACAACTCTTTAGTTGCGCTGAAAAAAGGTTTCTTCCACTCAGGTCGTTTCACTGAAGCTTTAGGTGCCAGCCGCATCGACAGTTCAGGTGTTGCTCAGTGTTTAACGGCAACTGGTGCTGTTATCGCTGGTTGTGTACCGTTTAACGTATTCGGTGGTCCGGAAGGCGTTACTAAAGCGATGCTGGATTATGTGACTGTAGCGCCACGCGACCTGGCTTATGCCAAAATGTGGGACTACACCGGCAACATTTCAACGGACGTCTTTGAACTGCCAGCCGGTATGGTTGCAGTCAACGTCGGTACTGAAATTCGCCGTGAATCTGGTTACACCGACCCTGAGCCTCTGACTGTATTAGGTCAGGTATTAGGTGATAACGCAGCGACTCCAACAAAGGGTGGCTTTGGCTTAAAAGAAGTGTACGCAGAAGCACGTATTCCGCTGTTAGCGGATATTGACTACGTGAAGAGCTTAGATCTGGAAGTTTCTACTCGTTATTCAGACTACTCAAGCTTCGGTGACACCACCAATAACAGCTACAAACTGACTTACCGTCCAACAGACGAGCTGATGTTCCGTGCCAGCCTGAACGAAGGTTTCCGCGCGCCATCAATCTCTGAACTGTACCAAGGCCAGAACGACAGCCGTCCATCAGCGACTGACCCATGTTCAAGCAACTCAACTGCGTTCAGAACTATTCCTGGCGTAGCTGCCCGCTGTGCTGCTGCAGGTGTATCACCATCTTTCACACAAAGAGATCCACAAATCCGTGCGAAAGTCGGTGGTAACCCAGATACTCAACCAGAAACTTCAGAATCAACTTCTGTTGGTTTAGTGTACAGCCCAGAATTCGTTGACGGTCTGAGCATGACGTTAGACTGGTACAAAGTTGAAATCGAAAACGCTATCGGTTCACGCAGTGCTGCTTCAATCATGAACCGTTGTTATGTGCAGGGTATTGCTGGTGATTGTACGCTGATCACTCGTGATTTCACTGGTACATTAAACGGCAACCCAGGTGAGATTTCTAACATCACTTCTCTGGGCATGAACTTCCTCGGTGGTCTGCACACTGAAGGCGTGGACTGGAACGTGGATTACCGTTTCACGACTGACGTGGGTACATGGCGCCTGAACTGGGACAACGCTTACATGATTTACCAAGGCGACCTGGGTAAATTACTGCGTGGCGATCTGACCCGTGACGGAACTATCTCTAGCGGTAACAGCGTAGGCTTCCTGTCATCTGGTGCTTCAGGTGGTGGTACTACTTACCGTCTGAAATCAAACCTGACACTGAGCTGGTCAAAAGACGACTGGGCTGCATCTGTAACTGCACAGTATCTGTCTAAACAGACAGAAGACTGTTCTGGTATTATCACTGCGGCAACAGGCCTGAGAAATCCTGCACTGCGTAACCTGTGTTCTCAACCAGATTTCGTAGATTCAACCTTCACGTTCGCACCAGGTACAACCAACATCGTGAAAGGCCCGGATGCTCCGGCTGCTCGTAACGAGTTAGATGCAACTGTGTACTTCGATGGTCAGGTCGGCTGGACTTCACCTTGGAACAGCGAAATCACTGTTGGTGTGCGTAACCTGTTGGATAAAGATCCACCACTGGCTTACTCAGCGTTCTCAAACACATTCGACCCGAACTACCGTACTCCGGGCCGTTTCTACTACGTAAGCTTCACTCAGAAGTTCTAAGTAGTTAACCCGCATCAAAAGCCGGCATCTGCCGGCTTTTTTTTGCTCATTGATTTAGCTACCTTCTGCTATCGGCATGATTTCTTGCCCGGCAAAACGCTTGATTGTTGAAGGGATGCCGCGAGACTGCGCGGTTCTGATAAAAAAACTAATTTTCTGCGTGCCTGTGATGGGGCACTCGCTGTATTGAATTTTTTACGTGTTTAAATTTTAGGCAAACGATTCTGCCTGCTATCTCGCTGAATATGGCAGGCCCGAAGCTGGTAATTAGCATAAAAAACCAGACTATTTTCATTTCATAAACATATTTTCCTATTAGTGTTTTTCTTTGCGCGCTTTGTTTGCAACTGCATTGTGCGCACGTGACTATTTTTTCAGCGGAAAGTTCCCGAAAATTCACTGAGTCACTGACAATTTATGTAAAAGCGGTTGACCCATACAAAAAAATGCTCTTATTATCCAAGCGTCGGTTTCCGCATTTGGCGGAAAATTTTGTCCGAACTACCAGTATTACGGGCAATGTCGGTTGACTCACAGACAACAAAATCACTACTAAGTGGTCCAGGGAGATAATAATGTTTACTAACAACAGAACAGCAAATGCCGTGCGTATCGCTCTTGCATTTGGTGCAGCCTCGACTGCAGCTTTTACCTCAGCTGCCGTGTCTGCTCAAGAGCAAACAGAAGAAGCAAAAGACAAAGTAGAGCGTATTGAAGTAACAGGTTCGCGGATCAAACGTGTTGACGTTGAAACTGCAAGCCCGGTTCAAATTACTTCTTCAGAAGACATCAAACTGTCAGGTTTCACCAAAATTGAAGACCTGATGAACAGCCTGCCACAAATCGAAGCCTCTGAAACCTCGTTCCAAGCGAACGGCGCTTCTGGTAACGCGACACTGGACTTACGTGGTCTGGGTGCTCAGCGTACATTGGTACTGGTAAATGGTCGTCGTCTGCAACCAGGTGGTATCTACAACGCCGGCGCAGCCGATGTGAACCAAATCCCTTCAGCCCTGGTTGAGCGCGTTGAAGTGCTGACCGGTGGTGGTTCTGCTACATACGGTGCAGACGCTGTGGCGGGTGTTGTGAACTTCGTGATGAAAAAAGATTTCGAAGGTATGGAACTGACCTTAGGTGGTTCAGGTTACCAGCACGACAACGACAACAAATACATTCAAGGCCTGATGGACAAACGCAAGTTTGAGTACCCTACAGGAAACTCTGGCATCGACGGCAAGACCGGCAACATCGATCTGACGATGGGCGGTTCATTAGGTTCAAAAGGCCACGTCACTGCATATGCAACTTGGCGTCAAGTTGACGAACTGCGTCAGGAAGCCCGTGACTATTCTGCTTGTGCATTGAATAACGCCGGTACAGCTTGTGGTGGTTCAGGTAACGCAATCGTTCCTAACTTCTACTTCTATCCGATTGTGAACGGTGCGACAGATTACAGCAAAGAGCAGTTCTGGACCCTGAACCCAAGCAGCCAGTTCATTCCTTCAGTCGGCAACATCTACAACTACGCACCAATCAACCACTTCATGCGTCCGGATGAGCGTTACACCTTAGGTGCGTTCGCCAACTATGAAATCAGTGAATATGTGCGTCCGTATTTAGAAGTGTCGTTCATGAACGACCGTACTGTTGCTCAGATCGCTGAGTCTGGTACTTTCTATGCGGAAGAATACAATTTAGATATCAACAACCCGCTGTTCAGCGATGCACAACGTGCTCAGTTCCGTTCTGCTTTTGGTAATGACATTAAAAATGTTGCTGCCTATATCGGTAAGCGGAACGTTGAAGGCGGTCCACGTCAATCTGACCTGGAACACACCTCTTTCCGTATCGTGACTGGTACCGAAGGTATCATCAATGACACTTGGTCTTATGACCTGTCATTCCAACAAGGTGTGACGACTTCTGGTGTTGCTTACCTGAACGACTTCTTCGGTCCACGTATCGCTCAGGCGCTAGGTGCTGCTGGTGCTGATCCATGTACTGGTTCATGTATCCCTTACCAAGTGTTCAAATATCAGGGTATCACTGCTGCACAAGCAGGTAACCTGACTGGTACAGCGGTGATGAAGGGTGTTGCTTCTGAAACTATCCTGAACGGTTTCGTGTCAGGCGAGTTAGGGTTCAACCTGCCATCGCACTCAATGCCTGTTGCTGCGGTACTGGGTCTTGAGCACCGTCAAAACAAATTCGAACGGACTGCTGACGAAGTCTTCGCCAAAGGCTTACTGTTAGGTCAAGGTGGTCAGACCACTTCGATTGAAGGTGGCTACACCGTGAAAGAAGTATTCGGTGAGTTAAGCATTCCATTGGTTGAAGATGTAGGTATCTTCCAGGACGTGACTTTAGGTCTGGGTGGTCGTTATTCAGACTACTCAACTTCAGGTGGCGAACCAACCTATAAAGCTGAACTGGACTGGACACCGGTTGATGACTGGAAAATCCGTGCGAGCTACAACCGTGCAGTACGTGCACCAAACGTTGGTGAACTGTTCGCACCACAAACCAATGGTCTGTGGGGTGGTACTGACGGCTGTTCAGGCGCAACTCCGAAATATTCAGCTGCACAATGTGCGCTGACTGGCGTCACTGCAGCACAATACGGCAAAATTTCTGCTAGCCCAGCAGGTCAGTACAACGGCGTATTCGGCGGTAACCCGGATCTGAAACCAGAAGTCGCAGACACTATGTCGTTCGGTATCGTTGGCCAGCCACTGGACAACCTGAACTTCTCTGTTGACTACTGGGATATCCAGCTGGACGAAGTGATCGGTAACGTGTCTGCTCAGCTGACTGTTGACCAATGTGCGCTGACTGGTGCTGCTGCATTCTGCGGTAACATCAAACGTGCTCCGACAGGTAGCCTGTGGTTAGGTAACGCAGGTTATGTTCAGGCAACTAACATCAACTTAGCCAGCCGTCACTGGCGTGGTATTGACGTTAGCTCTAACTACGAACAGGAAGTGTTCGGTGGTAAGCTGACCGTTAAGATGATTGGTTCTATCAACCTGAAGAAAGAGTATGAGTCTCTGCCAGGCAATGATTCAGCCACTTACGACTGTTCTGGCAACGTGAGCATCGACTGTTTCGCGCAGCCGAAATGGCGTCACACCCTGTCAGCTAGCTACACCACCGGTGAGTGGTGGTCAGCAACTGCCAAATGGCGTTACTACGGTCAGGTTGACTACGAAGGTACTGTTGATCAGCTGATCCCGAATGGTATCGGTGCTCAGAGCTACCTGGACTTAGTAGGTTCATTCGACCTGAACGATCACGTCAGCTTCCTGGCTGGTGTGAACAACGTGATGGACAAAGAACCTCCAATGGTCGGTCTGACTCTGTCTACCAACGCGAACACCGTATCAGGTTACTACGACACACTGGGTCGTTACCTGCACGCCAGCGTAACAGTTCGCTTCTAATTCGAAGCTGAACCCCGAAAAAAGCCGGCTTTGCCGGCTTTTTTTATCAGATAACTTTGTATCCGGTGCGCGCTCGCGCAGAGAGTCTTTGCGGTTCGCGCCGGAACTTCGCACTCTAGTCGCATTTCTTGCGGTATTGGGAATTGTCATGTCTTCTGAAGCGCTTCTTTCATCCTTTTTACAACTGCTGCCACAGGTTTATCAGGCGCTACGCCAACAGCAATTTCAGGCTGTTGAGACTTTCTTGCAGCGCCATCAGGTCGACCACCCGCAATGGCGGGGGCTTGCTCTGGAGCTGGCTTTAAACAGTGGTCATGACGCAGCGGTGGTCCCGATCTTTACCGATATTTGCCGAAGAAAAGACGAGCAAGCAGGTGCAGCACTGCGTCTAGCACAGCACTATGCGGCTACACGCCGGCGTTTAGAGTGTCGTCAGATGTTAGGCTTGGTTGCTGAAGCCCCGATACCGGACGCTGGTTTCTACCGGGCTGTCGCGGCGGTGTTTAGTGCGCTGGATGACCCCTCTGCAGCGTTGCCGTGGTTGGAGCAAGCCGTGGCTTGGTCGCCTCAGGATGCCGCTTTGCGTTTTGATCTGGCATTAGCACAGTTTTTCTTAAATCAAATGACTGCTGCCCAGCAAAATCTCGCGCGGGTCCTCGAGCAACTGCCGCTGGCCGGTAACGTGCTGCACCTGAGATCTGCAACCCGCACCGCCAGCGCCGACGATAATCATATTGCTGACCTGCAACAACGATTAGCACAGCGAGCGCTCAGGCCACAAGATGCGGTCGGAGTCGGCTATGCGCTGGCCAAAGAGTTAGAAGATATTGGGGACTATGCGGCTGCTTTTGCTGCCCTGCGCCAGGCTGCGACGCAAAAGCGTGACCAGCTGCGCTATGACCCTCGCAGTGAGTTCGCAACTTTTGCAGCGATGCGTCAGCATTTTAACGCCGATTTTTTTGCCCGGGCTGAAGAAGTCCCGGCGCCTGATGCAACATCAACCCTAAAACCTATTTTTATTCTTGGCATGCCGCGCACTGGTACCACCCTGGTTGAGCGGATCCTCGGCCAGCATCCGGACGTGATCTCAATTGGTGAATTTCCGGATTTTCCGCAGGAAGTAGGGCTTGCTGCCCAGCAAGTTCCCGGCGTTGGCTCTTTAGTCGAGGCGGCATTACAAATCGATTATCCGGCACTTGGCGCCCGCTACCTGCAACAAGCCGCTGCGATGGCGCAGGGCAAGCCAATTTTTATCGATAAATTGCCATTTAACTTTATTTACTGCGGCCTGATTAAAAAGGCGTTGCCGCAAGCCCGGATCATCCATTTGGTGCGAGACCCGCTGGATACCTGCTTTGCCATTTATAAAACCCTGTTTAATCAGGTGTATTCCTTCTCATATCAGTTGGATGAACTGGCTGACTATTTTATTGAATACAAAAAGCTGATGGCGCATTGGCATCAGGTGTTGCCGGGGCAAATCCTCGATGTGCACTATGAACAGGTTGTCGCTGAACCGGAGATCCAGGCGAAGCGGATCCTGGATTGGTGTGATTTACCATGGCAACAAGATTTACTGGCCTTTCATCAGGCCAAATCCGCCTCGACGACCGCCAGCGCAGCGCAGGTCCGTCAGCCCATTCACCAAAAGTCGGTACAAAAGTGGCGTCAGTTTGCGAAGGAGCTGACGCCTGTGCGTGAACGCTTATTTGCCGCAGGTTTGATTGATGCCAATGGTGACCCGGTCTGAACCTTAGGCCGGCATGATGTCGCAGGGCGCTGTCATGCGGAAGTCCTGACCACTGCTGGTATGAAACGGATAAGTGCCATGCCAGACAAAACTTGGAAACAACACGACCAGACCCGGCGCGGGGCAAATCGCCTGCGCCACTTCCTCGTTGTCACCGAGTAGCAGCGAGGTTTCACCAAGTTTCAGCCAGCCCTGCCGCAACGGGTCGTCCGGCCGGATGCAGTCTGGCAATTCCAGATAAGTGCAGGCGGATAACCAGCCTTGTGGATGCACGTGATTGCTATGAAAACCCTGGTCAGCTAATCGCACTGACCAGCTGCCGGAGAAGCGGAATTTGCCACTATTGCGGCTGAGTAAAGGATGGTTGGGATCCTGGGGTAAACGCTGCAGATATTCCTCGATCCGTTGCTCCAGCGCGACGCGAAATTGCTGGATCACCGGATCTGGTTCCGCTAACAACCGGCCCAGAGTCTGAGTGCCGCCGCGGACACTTTGATCTAACGGTTGCCGGGTGCTGGTATGTAAACGTCGGATCACCGGGTTCAGCACGGCCAGAAACTCGGCCAGATTTTGATAGCCCGGTGGTGTAGGCAAAGGCCGGGCATCTATCAGAGCTGCGTAATTGTTCAGCCACTGCGTTTTTTCATTCCCCTGCAAACGCCAGCAAGTGCCTAAATAGGCCCAAATTTCCTGATCCAGTGGGCTCAGGCGACGGGCTTGTTCTAACCATTCAATGGCATCGTCAAGCCGCTGCAGACGGATAGCGTAGTTCGCTGCATCAATGAAGGCGCGCACCCGAAATGCCGGTGGCATCTGTGGCTGCTGCAGGGCTTCGGCCGTTAAAGCGGCTGCCTGCTCAAGCTGACCTGCTTTCGCCGCCTGGACTCCCAGAGCATGCAACAGATCCGGCAAGCGGCCGTGTAATGCAATACCTGCTTCAAGCAACTGAGTGGCCGCAGTGTTATCGCCGGTTTGGATCAGCAAAGTCGCCAGACAATACCTAAGCCCCAGTGCATCGGGCTGCTTGCTTAATGTCTGGCGGGTGAGCTGCAAAAAATTCGACAGGTTTTGTTGTTCCCAATAAAGCTGGTTCAGGGCTTCGTGCGCGCCGATATGCAGGGGATCTTGCGTGATCGCTTGCAGCAGCGCTGCTTCAGCCTGTTGGTCCTGCCCCAAATCGTGTTGCAGGCAGCCGGCCATAAAATGCAAATCAGCCTGATGTGGGCTGATAATCAGCATCTGCCGGATAATCTCCGCGGCCGCGCCGGCTTGTTGTTGGTCGCGCAGCAACTGAGCTTTTTGCCATAACAGCTGTGCTTGTCCCGGCCAGCGGGTGAGAGCCTGGTCCAGCGTCTGCAAAGCTTCAGACACCTGCTGTAATTGCGCCAACGCCTGAGCAAGTGGTGCATAGCTGCGCGCGTCATCCGGTCGAAAGTGCTGCGCTTTTTGTAAACGTTCTTTCGCCTGCTCCGGTCGTTGCTGGCGTAACGCCAGTAAACCGGCATTGAGCCAGGTGTCAGCCTGTTGGGGCGCGAGACTCAGCGCGCGCAGATAGGCCTGCTCGGCTTGTTCGGCCTGATCTAAGTGCTGCAGCAAATTGCCATAATTCGACCAGACCACGCTTTGCGTTGGCGCTGCCGCCAAACTACGCCGAAACCATTGTAACGCTTGGTCGGCTTGGCCTTGTTGACGTGCACATAACGCCAGCAGATGCAAAGCATCGGGTTGTTCCGGAACGAATTGCAGAAGCTGTTGAGCCAATTGACCGGCGCGGTCAATCTGACCCTGGCCAAATGCCGTGATGGCGGCCTGCAGTAATTGCTGAGCATGCATAACTAACACTGAGTTCAACACAGAATAGGCTTAAACTACCAGAAAATAGGGCAGGGCGACCAGCCTGGATGACAGGTCGCTTTGGCCAGCGTTAGCTGGCGACACGATGTTTGTTGTCGAGCAGTAACCTTTCGCAGCGGGCGCAGCGTTGTCTGGCGGGGTCCAGCTGGAGTAATTCGTGTTCGATTTTGGCTTCACAGTCGGAGCAAAGACCATAGAGGCCCATATCCATTTGACTGAGGGCGGCCTGCACCAGCTCAAGTCTGCGCGTTTTTTGTTCCAGCTCCGGCGTCAGCCAATGCCGGAGTAATTCAGGCCAATGACTTAATGCCTGGTGCTCAAGCTGTAGTAATAAATGAGCGAATTCTCCGGCATGATCACGTTGCAGATAGGAAAAAATGTCCTGACGCAGTTGCTGAAGTTCCTGCTGTAACTGACCACGTAACTCGGGAATGAGAGACTTGGGCATAACATCCTCGGCGGTAAAATAGTAATTGAGTCTGCAGTGTGGCAAAAGTCAGCGGCCCTCATGCTGATACAGATCAAAGCCGGTTGAAGTTCGTTACTTTTTTTCGGCCTCAGCTTGGGTCACTCTTTGTCGACCATTGGTTGCTTGGATAGGCTTCCAGCCATCGAAAATTTTTACTATGCTCGGCGGGAAGAAAATCCAGATCACCTCGGTCTGAAGTGATATCGGTAGCAAGACACCGGTGTAACAAAGCAACGTTGGGTAACAACAGAAGGAATTCGCAGATGAATCAACAACAAAAAGTTAAAGCGGCGTTAGGTGGTTTGGTATTGTCAGCGCTGGCCGGCGCCAGTGTGGCCGCTCAGGCGTTTCAGGTCACTGAACTGAGCTCAGGTTATCAGCAGTCGCCAGATGGTGCCGCCCAACAAGCAGCAGATCCAAAAGCCAGCGCGGAAAAAGCGAAAGAAGGAAAATGCGGCGAAGGCAAATGTGGTGAAGGGAAATGTGGCGAAGCCAAAAAAGCCGACGCGGCAGCTGATAAAGCCAAAGAAGGCAAATGTGGTGAGGGTAAATGCGGTGAGGGCAAGTGTGGTGGCGACAAAAAAGTCGGCACCGAAAAGGCCAAAGAAGGTAAATGCGGTGGCATGAACTAAGATGCCGCCGATCCATGGTGTGGGATTGGGGTTGCGGCGCGAGTTGCTGGCCCCGTTACAACAAGGCGGGCACGGCATCGATTTCATCGAAGTGGCGCCAGAAAACTGGATCCCTTTCGGTGGTCGCTTGCAACGTCAATTTGTTGAAGTTGCGGCACAATACCCGCTGATTTGCCATGGTTTGTCGTTATCGATCGCGGGACCAGATCCGCTGGATCTGGTTTTCCTCGGTCAATTAAAACAGTTTTTCCGTCAACATCAGGTGCTGCTGTACAGTGAACATTTAAGTTATTGTTCCGGACAGGGGCATCTGTATGACCTGATGCCAGTGCCATTCTGCCCTGAGGCCATCGATTATCTGGTGCCCCGGATCCGCCAGGTGCAGGATGTGCTGGAACAGGAACTCGTGCTGGAGAACATTTCTTATTACGATACGCCGGCATCGACCTTGTCTGAACTGGAATTTCTTTGCGAAGTGTTGGATCGAGCCGACTGCGGATTACTGCTGGATGTGAACAACATTTATGTCAATTCAGTCAATCATGGCTATGACGCGAGTGCCTTTTTGCGTGCGGTGCCGACCAAACGCATTCGTTATTGTCATGTCGCCGGCCATTTGCAGCAAAGCGCTGACTTACTGATCGATACCCATGGCAGCGCTGTGAACGACCCGGTCTGGGCTTTGCTGGCCGAAGCTTATGCTTGGCATGGCGGGTTGCCTACGTTGCTCGAACGTGATTTTAATCTGCCACCTTTTGCCGACTTAATGGCAGAGCTTGAACAGATCCGTCAGCTTCAGCAACAGGCTGTGCGCCGCAAGAACGGGGTGGCCTGATGCAGCATTTTCAGCAGCAACAGCTGGATTTCATCCGCCGGATTAAAGATCCCGCCGCGCCACTGCCGGCCGGCATCCGTCCTGAGCGGATGGCGGTGTATGAAGCATTGTTTTTTAACAACCTGCAGAACTTTATCAACAGTGCTTTTCCGGTGTTGTTATCGATTGTACCGGCTGAGCAATGGCAAGCCCTTTGCCGGCAATTTTTCCGGGAACATGCGCTACATAGTCCTTATTTTCTGCACATTTCCCAAGAGTTCTTACGCTGGTTACCGCAGGTTGCCGAACGTCTGCCATGCTTTTCAACCGAACTCGCTCATTACGAATGGCTGGAACTTGACCTTGCAACGGATCAGGCTGAAACCATCCCCGGTTGGTGCTTTGATGCTGATACTCCGCTCGCGGTGGCGCCGCTGAGCCGCCTTGGCGCTTATCAGTTCCCGGTCCAGCAGATCTCAATACATTGTCAGCCAGCGCAAGCGGCGGCGCAGCCGGTATTTTTGCTGTTATATCGTGATCAGGCGGATTGCGTGCGTTTCCTGGAGCTGAACGCCTGGAGTGCAGCCTTGATACAATTGATTCAAGCCGAGCCCGGGCAGGTGATGAGTACCTATCTGGAGTGGTTGCAGCCCTATGTTCCGCAGTGGGCCCCTGATGCTTTGTTGGCACAGGCGAATGCAGTGCTGTCGGATTTCGCCGAACGGGGAATTATTGCCCGCTTCACTCGATGAAGGCAGTGAAAAACATGCCGTTTAGCGGAGTTTTTGGGCGATGATCAGCCAACTAAAAATGCCGCTGACACCGCAGACAATCACTGGCTATTGTGCAACTTTTTTATTAAAATCGACGTCCCTTATTTTGCACTGGAAAGACGTCGATGGCAGACGAGAATTTTAAAGAACCCTTCAGCGTGTTGCATTTGTTAGGCTTTATCGCTGTGTTTGTATTGCTATTGTGCCAACCACTCCTGGTGACCTGGTCGCGTATTGTAGGCTAAGCCGAGCGACCAGACCGAAAAACCGCCTGCAGGCGGTTTTTTTATCGAATTTAATGTAGAGATTTTTCCATGACGCATACCGAATTAAGCAGCTTATTGGCACAAGTGATCAAATCAGTGCCGGACTATCCGAAACCAGGCATTCTATTTCGTGATGTAACAAGCCTGATGCAGGATGGCGCCGCTTTTGCTGCGGTCATTGACCACCTGAAACAACATTACAGCGGCCATGGCATCACCAAGATTGTCGGTACTGAATCCCGGGGTTTTATTTTCGGTGCGCCACTGGCCTATGCCATGGGTGTTGCTTTTGTGCCGGTTCGTAAACCCGGCAAACTGCCACGCGAAACGATCGCAGAAAGTTATCAGCTGGAATACGGTCAGGACACTCTCGAGATCCATCTGGATGCGATCGCGCCTGAAGATAAAGTCCTGTTAGTTGACGATTTATTGGCGACTGGTGGTACTATTGATGCCACAACAAAACTGGTTCGTCGTTTGGGTGGCCAGGTCGCGGATGCGACGTTCGTCGTGAATCTGCCAGATCTCGGTGGTCAGCAGCGCCTTGAAGCGCTGGGGCTGACCATCCATAGTCTGGTTGATTTTCCGGGCCATTAAGACCGACCTGCGTGCTGGCATGATGCCGACGTTACTACCGACAAGGTGAACACATGAGTTATCAGGTGCTGGCGCGCAAATGGCGGCCACAGAATTTTGGTCAGCTGGTCGGGCAGGAGCATGTCAAAACTGCTCTGACTCACGCCCTGACGCAAAATCGTCTGCACCATGCCTATTTGTTCACCGGTACCCGTGGCGTTGGTAAAACCACCATCGCCCGCATCTTTGCCAAAAGTCTGAACTGCGAACAGGGCGTCACGGCCACGCCTTGCGGCATCTGTAGCGCCTGCACCGAAATCGATAAAGGCTTTTTTGTCGATTTGATGGAAATCGATGCGGCAAGCCGCACCAAAGTCGAAGATACCCGTGATCTGCTGGACAATGTGCAATATGCGCCGACCCGCGGTCGTTACAAGGTTTATCTCATCGATGAAGTGCATATGCTGTCGAAGCACAGCTTCAATGCGCTGCTGAAAACGCTGGAAGAACCGCCACCACACGTCAAGTTTTTACTTGCAACCACAGATCCGCAAAAGCTGCCGATCACCGTGTTGTCGCGCTGCTTGCAATTCAGTTTAAAGGCGCTGTCACAAAGCCAGATTAAACAGCATCTGAGTTATATTCTCGGCCAGGAAGGTATTGCGGCCGAAGACGAAGCACTGGCGCTGCTGGCACGCGCGGCCAAAGGCAGTTTGCGAGATTCTTTAAGTTTAACCGACCAGGCGATCGCGCAGACCAATGGCGATATCCGTCTGACCGCGGTGCGCGAAATGCTTGGGTTTCTCGAGCAAAGCTGGGCCGAGATCCTGCTGCAAGATGTGCTGAACCGTGATTTAGCCGGGATGCAGGCACATGTACAGCAACTGGTCAGCAGCCACAGCCACTTTCAGGCGGTACTGGATGACATGTTATCGTTGTTACATCTGGCCGCGTTGTCGCAATATCAGCTCAGTGCTTCTGAGCTGGCGCTGACTGAGTCGGCTTTTGTTCGCGCTGTTGCCAAGACGCACGCGCCGGAATCGATTCAGCTCTATTACCAATTATTGTTATCCGGTAAACGTGATTTGCCTTATGCGCCGGAGCCACGTATCGGCCTGGAAATGGCGTTGTTACGTGCTATTGCCTTTGTCCCTGCCAAAGCCGGAGCCATGCCGGAAGTCAGTGCCGGCCGCGCAGCAGCATTGTCGGCGGCACAACTGACGCCTGCACAGGACACATCGGCGGTCATTGCTCCGGCAGCAGCGGAAACCCAGGCACCTCAGCTGCATGTCGCACAGCTGCAGCCTGAAGTCGCGGCTGCACAGGCACCTGGTGAGGTCTCAGAACCTATCCCTGTCACTGATACCATTGCCGCACCAGAGCCGGAAGCGGGGATCGACTCAGTGACGGCCAGTATTCTGGCACGCCGAGGTTTACAACGGGCGGCGTCAAACGAGCCAAAAAAGTCTGAGCGCCAGCAGGCGCCAGTGGTATTACCGCCCAGAACAGCACCTGCTGTGGCAGCGCCATTGCCGCCTGTCGCTTCCCCTGAGCCGGTTCAAAGCGGTGTTTCAGTAGCCGAAACAAAAGTAGCGGCTGCGAGTTTAGAACCGCCAAAGCCAGTAGATATCCCGCCATGGGACGAATGGCCAGAGTCGCCAAAAGCGGACAATGCCGCAGATCCAGAGCCGGTGGATGATGAAGGGACGGTCGTAAAGCCTTTTGTTACCGATGTCGCGGCTGCGGATGATGCGGACCAGGCAGATCCTGCTGATCAGGTTGAAAGCGGTGAACAATGGCAGTGGCAACAAAGCTATAACGAGGCTCAGGTGCAGCCGATCCGCCACGCCTTGCTGGAGAGCCTGGCCGTGCCTGATCAGCCAGCTAATCTCGATTTCGCCAGTGAGGCCATTGCCGAAGTAGAAATTGTGGCGGATGCTGACGCCAATCTGAGTTTTGACGGTCAGATCCATGTCGGTAACTTTGCCGTGCGCAGCAGCAGCCAGGTTGATGCCTGGGCCCACCGAATTGACAGTTTGCGCATTGGCGGTTTGATGCGGTTGTTTTTACTGCACAGTAGTATGCAGCTTGAAGCGGACAAACTGACGCTGCAGGTTGCGGGTTCGCAGCGGCATTTGGATTCCGAGCGCAACCGGGCACAGCTAGAGGCGGTCTTGTCAGAATCATTTGGTCAGCCGCTCCAGGTGCAGATTGAGTTTGTCGACGAAGTGTCAGCCAGCCCGCAAGCGCTGCAACAGCGGATTGATGCAGCGCGGCGGCGTTATGTGCAGCAACTGTTGCAGCAGGACCCGACGGTTTGCAGCCTGATGCAGGACTTTGCAGCAGAATGGCTGCCCGATAGTCTGGAAGTATTTTAATTCACCAGTCCGCCGCTTCGGCGTCGGCGTTATCTTGTAATTTTGCGGCTTTGTGATTATCTTGGCCGCCATTATCAACACAGCTGAGAGTACAGATTATGTTTAAAGGTGGCATGGGTAACATCATGAAACAGGCGCAGGCGATGCAGGAAAAAATGCAGCGTGCGCAGGAAGAAATCGCCCGGCTGGAAGTGACCGGTGAAGCCGGTGCCGGTATGGTCAAAGTTACCATGGCCGGCAATCACAACGTGCGTCGCATCAGCATCGATGACAGCCTGATGGCTGATGACAAAGAAATGCTGGAAGATTTAATTGCTGCGGCGATCAACGATGCGGTCCGCCGTGTCGAAGAGACCAGCAAAGAGCGGATGGCATCTGTAACCGGCGGTATGCAATTACCACCGGGCTTTAAAATGCCATTCTAATCCGCATGATGCTGAGGTAACGCATGGGTAAACATACGCCGCTGGTGCAAAAGCTGATTGATGCGTTACGGGTCCTGCCGTCGGTAGGACCGAAATCAGCGCAGCGGATGGCCTATCAGTTACTCGAACGCAATCGGGAAGCAGGCTTGCAGCTTGCTGCTGCATTGCAGGCGGCGATGACTAAAGTCGGTCATTGCCAACGTTGCCGTACTTTCTGTGAAGGCCAGATCTGTCAGATCTGTGCACATCCGATCCGCGGTCAGAGTTCTCTGCTCTGTATCGTCGCCAGCGCCGCAGATCTGCATGCGATTGAGCAAACCGGTTTATTTGCCGGCCGCTATTTTGTGCTGCGGGGGCAATTGTCGCCACTTGATGGCGTCGGGCCTGCAGAACTGGGTCTTGATGCGCTGTCACAACAACTGAGTCAGGGCAAGATCGAAGAAGTGATCCTGGCGACTAATCCGACCGTCGAAGGCGAGGCGACTGCTTTTTATATCGCGGAGCTGTGCCGTAAACACAAAGTTCAGGTGTCACGTCTGGCGCAAGGCATGCCGGTGGGTGGTGAGCTGGAATATCTCGATGGCAGTACCTTGTCTTATGCACTGAGCGGCCGTAAACCATTCTGAGTTGTTTGCTGCCCCAGTCAGCCAATTTCTAAACCTTCGCAATCTCCTGTTCATTACCTGTTCCACCCTTGAAAAAAATCCGACCGGCCCCAGATCTGAACGCGGAAACGACAGGCAGAGTCTGATGCGCGGGCATCAACTGCTGCCGATGAATTGAGTGTGAAAGGAGCGGTACATGACTGAAACAACACAAAAACAAACCCATGGCTTCCAGGCCGAAGTCAAACAGTTGCTGCAACTGATGATCCATTCTTTGTATTCAAACAAAGAAATTTTCCTGCGTGAACTGATTTCAAACGCTTCAGATGCCGCAGATAAATTGCGCTTTCTGGCGTTATCTGACAGCAGCCTGTATGGCAATGAAGGCGATTTACGCGTGCGCGTCAGCCTGGACGAAGCTGCCAAAACCATTACGATCAGCGACAACGGTATCGGGATGACGCGTGACGAAGTGATCAGTCACTTAGGCACTATCGCAAAATCCGGCACTAAAGAATTCTTCTCACAATTAAGCGGTGATCAGAGCAAAGACTCCAAATTAATTGGTCAGTTCGGTGTCGGTTTTTACTCGGCATTTATTGTGGCTGACAAAGTCACAGTGCGTACGCTGAAAGCAGGCGCGGCGCCGGACAGCGCTGTGGAATGGGAATCTGCCGGTGAAGGCGATTACACCCTGGCGAGCGCGGACAAGACCAGCCGCGGTACTGACATTATTCTGCACCTGCGTGAAGGTGAATCAGAGTTTTTAAGCAAGTGGAAAGTCGAAAGCATCATCACTAAGTACTCAGATCACATCTCAATCCCGGTAGAAATGTGGGAAGAGGGCACAGCTGAGCGTGAAGAAGACGGTGAGAAAATCCCGGCCACAGCAGGCCATTGGAAAGCAGTGAACAAAGCGACTGCATTGTGGATGCGCGATAAGTCTGAAATTTCGGATGATGAATATAACGAATTCTATAAGCATATTTCACACGACTGGACTGAGCCACTGAGCTGGAGCCACAACAAAGTTGAAGGCAATACCAACTACACCAGTCTGCTGTATGTGCCGAAAAAAGCACCTTTTGATCTGTGGAACCGGGACGCCCGTCATGGTCTGAAACTCTATGTCCAGCGCGTCTTTATCATGGATGATGCTGAGCAGTTTATGCCAAGTTACCTGCGGTTTATCAAAGGGCTGCTGGATTCCAGCGACTTACCGCTCAACGTGTCGCGTGAAATTCTGCAGGACACTAAAGTAACGCAAAGCCTGCGCAAAGGCTGCACCTCCCGCGTGTTAAAAATGCTGGAAAAAATGGCCAAGGCTGAAGATCAAAGTGAATATCAGTCGTTCTGGAATGAATTTGGTCAGGTGTTAAAAGAAGGCCCGGCCGAAGACCATGCGAATAAAGAGAGCATTGCCAAACTGCTGCGCTTTGCGTCGACTCATGAAGATTCTGCCGTACAAAGTGTTGGTTTAGAAGCCTATGTCAGCCGGATGAAAGAAGGCCAGGATGAGATTTACTTCCTGGTTGGCGATAGTTTTGAAGCGGCAAAACACAGTCCGCATCTGGAAGTGTTCCGTAAAAAAGGCCTCGAAGTGCTGCTGTTGTCAGAACGCATTGATGAATGGCTGATGCAGCATCTGACCGAGTTTGACGGCAAAAAACTGCGTTCAGTGGCCAAAGGTGGCTTGGATCTGTCCAAACTGGACGATGAAGACACGAAAAAAGCCCAGGAAGAGTCGGAGAAACAATTTGCCGCTGTGGCTGAGCGTTTTAAAACCGCACTGGGCGACCAGGTCAAAGATGTCAAAGTCAGCCATCGCCTGACCGACAGCCCGGCGTGTGTCGTTACGGACGAGTTTGATATGAGCACCCAGATGATCAAACTGATGGAATCTGTCGGCCAGAAAGTCCCGGAAGTCAAACCGATTTTCGAACTGAATCCAGAGCATCAGCTGGTGCGTCACATCGCCGATGTGCAGGACGAAGCCCAGTTCAAACAATGGGCCGAAGTACTGTTTGAACAGGCGCTGCTGGCAGAACGGGGTAGCCTGAAGAATCCGGCTACTTTTGTCAGCCGTTTAAACAGCCTGTTGTTATCGCTGGCGAAATAATTCAGCGTGACGATCTGACCAAACCCGGCCTGGCCGGGTTTTGTTTTGGCGCTGACGGTGGATCTATCCCGCATGGGAAAACAGACAGGCAGCTGCATCATGTGCAACTATCGTCGAATAGTGTTTGGGTCGGCACCTCGCGCATACTGCGATTGGCTGGTGTCAGTGCCGACGAATTGAATACTCAAGTGGGCTAGCGCTCTGGCTGCTCTGAGCAGCCGACAAATTCCTTGTCTGCTGACAGACATTATGTAAAGATCCAGCGCTTATGACATTTGGAACCGTTTCTGAAAAAACCGAGGTTTTTGGTATGCGAATTATTCTGTTGGGTGCACCGGGTGCCGGTAAAGGAACACAGGCACAGTTTTTGATGAACAAGTACGGCATTCCGCAAATCTCTACCGGGGATATGCTCCGCGCTGCCATCAAAGAGGGCACTGCAATGGGCCTGGCTGCCAAGCAGGTGATGGATGCGGGTCAGCTGGTGTCTGATGAAATCATCATCGGTCTGGTCAAAGAACGGATCGCCAAACCTGATTGCGCCAAAGGCTTTTTATTAGACGGTTTCCCGCGCACGATCCCGCAAGCGGATGCGATGAAAGATAATGACGTTCTGGTTGACCACGTTATTGAATTCGATGTGCCGGACGATGTGATCGTTGAGCGCATGAGTGGTCGTCGTGTGCACCCGGCGTCAGGCCGCGTCTACCATGTGACATACAATCCGCCAAAAGTCGCTGGTAAAGATGATCAGACTGGTGACGATTTAGTGATCCGCGACGATGACAAAGAAGAAACAGTGCGTAAACGCTTAGGTGTTTATCATGAACAGACCGAGCCACTGGTCGGTTATTATCGCAAACAAGCTGAACAAGGCTTGACCAAATACCACCATCTGGATGGCACTCAGGCTGTCGATGCGGTCAGTAAAATCCTCAGCGAGCTGCTCGGTTAATCGCCGCCATTGCCCCATGACAAAGCCCACGGTTGTGGGCTTTGTTGTTTTTATGCAGCAGGAGTCTGAAAACCTGCAGCGCCCCGTGTCGATAATCGAGTAGTATTCTCGCTGGTTGTTTTACAGACTTTCTATTGATCCCGGCGCTGAAAATGGCGACCTGTGATCGCCGGATGTATGTCTATCGGGTCCAATTATCATTATCGGAGGGAAAATGATCACTGCAATCTATGCCGCCATTTTGGCTGTGATGTACGTCGTATTGGCTTTAGCAGTCGTGCGGCAGCGTTTTAAATTGAGGGTCGGGTTGGGGGATGGACAGCAACCTGAGCTGATTAAAGCCATCCGGATCCATGGGAATTTTGCCGAATATGTCCCGCTGTTGTTAGTGATCATGTTGATTGCAGAACAACAGCAAGCGGCGGCCTGGCAGTTGCATTTGTTAGGCGCGCTCACGCTGGGCGGTCGTTTGTTGCATTTAACCGGATTGAGCCGTTCCAGCGGGACCTCTATTCCACGGTTTTTAGGGATGATTTCGACGTTCGGCGCATTACTCTGTGGTGCTGCGTTTCTGCTCATCAAAGCATGGTAAAACAGCTGGGTAATGGCAGACCTGCGTTACTGCTGCATAGTTCAATGTCGAGCCACCGTCAGTGGCTGACATTGGCCAGTCCGTTGTCAGCGACGCACAGTGTTTATCTGCCCGATTTAGCCGGTTATGGTGGCAGGCCTTTACCGCCACAGCAGCCTTGGTCGTTGGCTGCCGAAGCTGAAATGTTGCTCAGTGAGCTGTCACCGGCGCTTCGGCAACAACCGTTAGATCTGATTGGGCACTCATACGGCGGCGCTCTCGCCCTGCATTTGGCACGAAGCAAGAAGTTACAGGTCAATAAATTGGTGCTGTTTGAACCTGTTGCTTTTCATCTGTTGCGCCAGTTACCCGATGCGACCGGTTTGTGGCAGGAGATTTGTGCTCTGGCGAATGTGTTGCCAACACTTCCTGCTAGCGCTGCAGCAGCCCGGTTTATTGATTTTTGGCAACAGGATGGCTTTTTTGCGTCCTTACCACTGCGGATGCAACAGCAATTGGCAGGGCAAGTGGCAAAAGTCAGCTTCGATTTTCAGGCGCTGAGTCAGGAGCCGGCCAGTCTTGCTGATTATGCTGCTTCAGTGCAATGCCCGGTGTTGCTGATAAGTGGTTGCAGGAGCAGAGCGCCGGCGCAGCGGATCGCCGAGGCGTTATCCGAAGCGTTGTCACAGGCAGAGTTGTTGACACTCGATGTTGGCCATATGGGGCCGGTCACAGACGCCGAAGTCGTCAACCCGCCCATCCTAAGGTTCTTGCAGGCCTGAGGAACAACAAAGCCGCTTCAAGCGGCTTTGTCTCTGTCTGTTAGTTGGTACCGGTCGGCAACTGAACTGCGTCCTGTTCCAGCGCTGTATTGGCAGCGGCCTGTTGGGTCAGGACTGCGGTGGGTTGACCGCTTTGAATGGCTATTTTGCGCGGTTTCAGTGCATCCGGAATTTCGCGCAGCAGTTCAATGTGTAATAAGCCATGATGCACAGTGGCGCCCGTCACCCGGACATAATCCGATAACTGAAATTTACGCTCAAAGTTGCGCTCGGCAATTCCCTGATGCAGGAAGCGGCGGTCTTCGGTTTTATCGGCTTTTTGGCCACGGATAAACAAGGTATTGCGTTCGGTGTCGATGCTCAGTTCATGCGGTTCAAAACCGGCAACGGCCATCGTAATGCGGTACTGATCTTCACCCGTCACTTCAATATTGTAGGGTGGATAACTGGATTGTTTTTCGTTGCGGGCGGCTGCGTCCATCAGAGTAGCCAGATGATCAAAACCAATGAAAGAACGATAAAAAGGGCTGAAATCAAAAGCGTGCATAGTCAAACCTCACTAATTTCTTTATTAAGCAAATCAGATATTTAATGGTCTCTCCCCGGGGAGCTGACCGGAATACAGGAACCCGGCTTTGCGGCATTCCCGTATTCCTTAGATAAGGTCTGACGATCTGTTTTCAAGCGTGGCGATCAGGATTTTTTTTGCGCGAATTGCTTCAATGTGGTTAAAGCGGCAGTGTAATCCGGTTCCTGCGACAACAAAGGCACCAGTTGCTGATACACCAGTTTACCGTTGCGATCGACGATCAACACAGCCCTTGTTAACAGACCCATATCTTTGATCCGCAGCCCATAGCTGGAACCAAAATCGCCCCACACGGCATCTGACAATACCAATAGTTTGTCGACCTGTTCTTTTTGGCAGAAACGTTTTTGCGCAAAAGGCAAATCGGTAGAAATAGTCAGGACCACCACATCCGCCGGCAGGTTACTGACTTCTTCGTTGAATTTCTTCGTTTGGATGGAGCAGACGCCGGTGTCGATACTTGGCACTGCACTAATCAGGACGGTTTTCCCGGCAAAATCACTGAGTTTGACTGGTTTGAAGCTGGCATCCGCGACTTTAAAATCCGGCGCCAGGGATTGCAGGCTGACTGGCGTGCCCTGCAGTTCCAGCGGCCGCTCACCCGCCTTCACTTCAGACAAACGCACCGGCAGGTCTGCGGTCAAATCTGCCGCTTGTAAGTGGGAAGCGCTTAGTAATAACAAGCAAGCAATCAAGGATTTACGCATTAGATGTTCCTTTTTAAACAAGTATGAAATACAGAGACTAACAGTGAAAAATTCATCAGGCAAAAGTCTTACAGGGTTCGCATATTACGAACGCAGGCGCTACACTGGTTTATATCCCTCTGCGTTGTGAGTTCTGAATGGTAGCAGCTGTCTTAATCTGTGATGATTCAAATTTAGCCCGAAAGCAAATGGCTCGAAGTCTTCCCGCCGACTGGCAGGACAAAGTCAGTTTTGCCGGCCATGGCCAGGAAGCGATGGAAGTGCTGAAACGCCAACCCATCGACTTGTTATTCCTTGATTTAAACATGCCGATCCTCGATGGATACGGCGTGTTGCAGGCTATTCAGGCACAACAAATCCCGGTCAAGGTTGTGGTGGTCTCCGGCGATATTCAACCGGAAGCACGCGAACGGGTGCTGTCATTTGGCGCTCTCGACTTTATTAAAAAGCCGGTGTCAGCTGAGAAGCTGCAAGAAGTGTTACAACAATTTAAGGCAGTTCACACGGCTCAGGACAGTCAGAAAGTACTGGATCGTGCTTTTGCCGCCAATCACCACAGCAGTGCCAATTTTGCGCTGGACCCGATTTTACGCGATGTATTCCAGGAACTTACCAATGTGGCGATGGGGCAGGCTGGTGATTTGCTGGCGCGTTTGCTGAAAGTCTTCGTCAAACTGCCGATCCCCAACGTCAATGTTATCGAAGTCAGTGAACTGCATATGGCGATTGCGTCTGTTGAACAAAAACAGACAACCTCAGCGGTCTGTCAGGGGTTTATCGGCGGTGGCGTCTCCGGCGAGGCATTGTTAATCCTGAATGATTCGAGCTTTATTGATATTGCTAAGCTACTGAACTACGAAGGCAAGTTAACGGCGAAGACTGAACTTGAATTGTTGATGGACATTGGCAATATTTTGATTGGAGCCGTGTTAAAAGGGCTCGCAGAGCAAATTGACATGTCATTCAGTCAAGGCCATCCGGTGGTTTTGGGTCAACATGCTCCGGTCAGTGAAATGATTAAAGCCAATGCCCGACGCTGGAAGCGAACCCTGGCGATTGAAATCAGCTATGGCATTGAAAACTACAATATCAATTGTGATTTGCTGCTGCTGTTCACAGAAGACAGTATCAAGACGCTGAATTACAAAGTCGAATTCCTGTTAGAAGAGTAACTATGCAAAATATCAGTCCCGAAGTTGCCGAAGTGCATTGGCTGCTCGATATGTTTCAGACCGTCGACGTCGGTCTGGTCGTGCTGACTGCTGATTATAAAATCCAGGTCTGGAACGGTTTTATGGAAAACCACAGCGGTTTGACACCGCGTCAGGTCCGTGATCGTTACCTGTTCGATTTGTTTTCAGAAATTGACGAGGATTGGTTACGACGCAAATGTGATCCGGTGATCTTGCTGAAGAACCGTGCTTTTACTATCTGGGAACAACGGCCATTTATTTTCAAATTCCGCAATTACCGCCCAATTACCGGTGTTGCCGATTACATGTATCAAAACAGTACCATTTTCCCGATCACGGATGTGCGCGGTGTGGTGACCCACCTCTGTATGATTATCTATGACGTCACTGATGTTGCGACCAGCCGGTTGGAACTCGAGTCGATGAATGGTCAGCTGCGGCAATTGTCGAAAACCGATTTCCTGACCGAGCTGAATAATCGCGGCACCTGGGAAGATGCACTACAAACCGAATTTAAGCGACTCAAACGCAGCGGGCATCAGGGCACATTGCTGATGTGCGATATTGACCACTTTAAGCGGATAAACGACAGCTACGGCCATGCAGCCGGTGACGTCGTGATTCGTCAGGTGGCACAGGCTGTGAAAAAGAACCTGCGTGAAACCGATGTTGCCGGCCGGTATGGCGGTGAAGAATTTGCAGTGTTACTGGTCGATACTTCTGCTGATCAGGCATTGTATTTTGCTGAGCGGCTGCGCAAAACGGTTGAAGCACTGTCGATGGAGTTTAATCAACAGTTACTCAAAGCGACCGTCAGTGTGGGTATTGCCGAATATTCGCCGGATATGCTGGAACATCGGCAATGGATTGAAGCCGCGGATAAAGCGCTTTATACGTCTAAGGCAGACGGAAGAAACCGTGTGACAGTCTCCGGGAAATAATCTGGGCTTGGTTATACGATGAACATACAACGCCGGCAAAAGCCGGCGTTGCTTATTCTGGCGGTACCATACCCAGTATTTTCAAAGTGTTATCTTCGTTTAATTGTTCGAGCCTCACCGTGAATCCCCACAGACGGTGCAAATGTTTCAGCACCAGCGGGAAGCTATCTGCCAACGGGACACGTTGATTCGGTACAAAACGCAAAGTTAAAGAGCGATCGCCGGTCACATCAACATTAAACACCTGAATGTTCGGCTCAATATTACTCAGGTTGTATTGTGCTGACAGCATCTGGCGCACTTTCTGATAGCCGGGCGCATTGTGGATCGCTGCAACTTCCAGTTGCTGCTCTTTGTCATCATCGACAATGCCAAATAAATGGAAATCCCGGATCACTTTGGGTGACAAGTACTGGCTGATAAAACTCTCATCTTTGAAATTCTGCATGGCAAAATGCAGCGTTTCTACCCAATCAGAGCCTGCGATGTCAGGAAACCATTCCTTGTCTTCAGCGGTCGGCGTTTCACAGATCCGGCGCAGGTCGGTGAACATGGCAAAGCCCAGCGCATAAGGGTTAATACCTGAGTAGTATTTCGAGTTATACGCCGGCTGATACACCACATTCGTGTGGTTATGCAGGACTTCCAGCATAAACTTGTCCGTGACCAGCCCCTCGTCATACAAATGCTGCAAAATGGTGTAATGCCAGAACGTTGCCCAGCCTTCGTTCATCACCTGCGTCTGCTTTTGCGGATAGAAATATTGCGATATTTTCCGCACTATCCGCACGATCTCCCGTTGCCAGGGTTTAAGCAGCGGGGCATTTTTTTCAATAAAATACAGGATGTTTTCCTGCGGCTCCTGCGGGTAATGTTGTTCTACCGGTTTGTTAAATTGCTCTTTGTTCGGGATGGTTCGCCACAACTGATTGACTTGTGACTGCAAATATTTTTCCCGGTCCTGCTGGCGGCGTTGTTCCTCATCCATCGAAATTTTTTGCGGTCTTTTGTAACGATCGACACCGTAATTCATTAGAGCATGACAGGAATCTAAAATATCCTCGACTTCACTGAGGCCATATTTCTCTTCACAGTCGCTGATGTATTTTTTCGCAAAAACCAGATAGTCGATAATGGAAGATGCATCCGTCCAGGTTTTAAATAAATAGTTGTTTTTAAAGAATGAATTGTGTCCATAGCAGGCGTGCGCCATCACCAGCGCCTGCATGGTGATGGTATTTTCCTCCATCAAATAGGCGATGCATGGGTTTGAGTTAATGACAATCTCATACGCCAGGCCCATGTTGCCGCGTTTGTAGTTTTGCTCCGTCTGAATGAATTTTTTACCGTAAGACCAATGGTTATACCCTATGGGCATGCCGACGCTTGAATAGGCGTCCATCATCTGCTCTGCGGTGATGATCTCAATCTGATTCGGGTAATAGTCCAGTTTATAAAAACGGGCAACCCGTTCGATTTCTGTCTGATACTGCGTCAACAGTTCAAAACTCCAATCAGGACCATCAGATAAAGGCAGTATTTTCTTTTTTGCCGACATAGAAGACTCCTTGTGATCAGGCCGCCTGCTTTTTAAACAGTTCACTATTTGATATGAGTGTAAAAGGATTTAAACTTCGCATCTCATTAAGGAGCAGTAACATAGTGAACCCCTCAGCAATCTCTTACGGTCGTTTTTCGAGTATAGCCCAAGGAGAAGGACGCAGCGCCGAGCGTCAGGAATTTGCGGCAAAAAAGTATTGTGAACTCCATGGCTTAGAGTTGACAGACCGTTACTTTGACGAGGGGCTGAGCGGTTTCCATGGTGTCAACAGGTCCAGAGGTGCCTTAGCCGTTTTACTTGACCGAATACAGACAGGGGTTATCCCACAGGGTACTTACCTACTTATTGAAGAAACAAGTCGGTTGACCCGTGAAAGCGCCCTTGAAGCGATCACACTGGTGCAGCAACTTGTATCAGCAGGTCTTGTGATTGTCACCCTAGACGATGGAATGAAGTACAGCAGGGAGAACCTGACGGTAGATTTCCATAACCTACTTGCGTTGATCCTGAGACTTCAACGGGGCCACGACGAATCGAAAGTGAAGTCAATGCGGGCTAAGGATGTTTGGCAGGCAAAGCGTAAGATGGCGGCTGAAGGTAAAGCCCCATCCATGCGGCGGCCCTTTTGGCTTGACAAAGACGGCAAACTTAACGAAAGGGCTGAAACAGTCCGCGAGATTTTCAGATTACAGACCTCTCAGCTAATGGGATCTCAGGCTATCGCAAAAGAACTCAACGCCAAAGGCATTGCAAGCCCCAATGGACGAGCGAAATGGCGGGCAGAAGGGGTAAGCCACCTGATAAGAAACGAGGCCGTTATAGGCGTTTTCCATGACGTTGTGAATGATAGACGGGTGTCTATATACGAACCCGCGGTGACACTCAGTCAGTTCAACGAGGCGCAACAGTTGATTACCGGCCGAAGGGCCGCAAGAGGGTCTAAAGGCGAATGGCTGAGTGCATTAAATGGTGTTGTTAAATGTGGCGTCTGTGGCGGGTATATCCGCTGGATCAAAACAAAAACTGGCCGGACTGGGTATTGCCGTGCCGCCCGTGCCGATGGGTGTTCGAACCGAAAAGGTTTCAGTTACAGGGTAGCGTTAATGTTTACCTATGCGCGCGCCCTCGATGCTGCTATGGCATTGAAGTCCCGCAGCTCAGACCGTAAGGACCAGCGGGCTAAGCTTGAAATGCAACTTGAAGGCGTTAAAGCAAAGGTGCAACGCTGGTTAAAGATGGTTGACGAAATGGGTGACGATCAGTTTGATGAAATTGCTGAAGGACTCAGAGCGGCTAAAGCTGAAAGGGCTGCGCTTGAACAGACATTACTAAAGACCCAATGGGAAGCGGGGGCCTTTGAACGAGCGACTGATTTCATGCTGACCGATGGTCCCAACTTGATGGATCAGGTTATCGTGGGGAACGTTAAGGCATCAGAACGCTTGAATGCTTTACTAAGGCAAACAGGTGTATCTCCAGTGCTGCGCGATGGACACGTCTGGGACGGTGACATCAAGGCTGTGATAGCAAACTGGCAGCGGGTTGAAGTGGTAAGGGGCGATCGGGTTATAGGTCTATTTATACAGGACCCTGAAAGTGAAGCGCCAATACAGATCGGAGGTGGTTACGCTTACATGGAACTCGCAGGTGAGTAGGGGTACCCCCCCAGACATTGCTGGCAACTTGGGGCGGTACTCTAGTGGGCTGCCTTTGGTGAGAATTTCAACGAATGAACAGCTTGGCATTCCCTGAATTGGAAAAAGTGCTTATGATTGGACAGCACAAATATTCTATGATCCAAACAGTTAGGAAAGACAGGAATGGACGACCAGTTAAATACGATCCCCACTTCGGCCCCCTTCGAAATCGACCCATACCTAATCCAGTTAGGAGTTCAAGACCGAAGCCCCGTGGAACCCAATGCGACCAAAAATCAGCAGCAATTCATATGGGAGCTTGGATATACCAACGTTGAACAGATCAAGGCGTTGGGTAAAAAACAAGCCATGTACCTCATTGATGTTTTGAAGAAGCTAGAAGAACATCGAAATCAAAAGGCTGAACAGGAATTAATGGTTTCCATGCGGAAGTCGAAAACGAAAAAGCTTTGGTTGCTAACCCTCGTTTCCTTTATCACTTTGCGGTTCTGTGAATGGGTGGGGACTGACTGGGCGGTCATTGTGCAGGGACTATCGTCACTCTGTTTTTTTGTATGTCTCTGTTGGGGAACCGTATCTCTTTTCAAATACTTGAGGTTGCGCTGGAGGTTTCGTGGTAAGCAAGACGTTCTATACGTCAACACAAGTGTTCGCCCACGAAATTTTAAGAATTGAGCCTAGACACTAGGGTACACCTTGGCGTCCAGTAGACAAGCCCCAGAAAAACGTAGACAACAAAGTGGACATTGGGTATCTTCAGCTGATTCCTGACCAGTTCTAGACCTAAATGTCCACAGGCGTACCCATGACCCACATTGCATACATCCGCGTCAGTAGCGTTGACCAGAACACAGACCGCCAGCTGGCAGAAGTTCAACACATTGAAAAGACCTTCACCGATAAGTGCAGTGGCGGCACCACAAACCGCCCAGCGCTCACCGACCTGATTAACTTCGTCCGTGAAGGTGACACAGTGCACATCCATTCGATTGACCGATTGGCCCGTAACCTTCAAGACCTGCTTGAACTAGTTGCTTTCTTCAGGACCAAAGGCGTTACACTGGTTTTCCACAAAGAACACATGACTTTCAAACCGGACGGCAATGACCCGATCCAAGACCTGATGTTAAACGTCATGGGGGCAGTCGCTCAGTTCGAAAAGGCATTGATAAATGAACGCCAGCGCGAGGGCATAGCCAAGGCAAAAGCCCAAGGGGTATATAGCAAGGCCCGCAGTAAGAAAGTTGAACCTGACGCGATTCTGGCGCTTTTATCGCAGGGCAAAAGCCACGGTGAAATTGCGAAACTTCTGGGTTGTTCAACCAAGACCGTTCAAAGGGTGAAGGGACAACCGCCAGCAGGCGAATTCTGAAAAGTGACAGAAATAGAAAAACACAGACGCCAGCGCGTGATTCAATAAGTGATTGTTTTGAAAGACGAAGAGCGAAGAAAAGTTCAATTGAACATAGTGAGGCGTACGGTGTACGCCGATGTACCTAAGAGAAGACCCAACGACCCATGCTTATCGACCTACGCTTAGACCAAATCCAAACGCACCCACTCCTTCAAGTTCGCAGTGACAACGTGCTGTCCGTCACCGAGAGGGAACAGAAAGAAACCGACCTGCTGAAGCAGCATGACAGGTTAGTCAACATCATTGACGCTGGTGCAGACATCGACCCGATCCAAGTCATAAGGTCTGGCCCTGAAGGGTTCCTTGTGTTTGATGGACACCACCGATTGCAGGCATACCAAGATCTGAAACAGCCAAGTGACATCATCAGGGTGAAACTTCTCGACCACAGCCTGCAAGACGCCCTGAAACTGGGGTACACGGTGAACGCAACGCACGGTGCATCACTGCGGCCCACCGAAAGAACCCACGCCTGTTTCAAAAGCCTTGTATTCACCCATGACGAGATCCCAACCAAGGACCTTCAAGTTCACGGTTTAGGTAAACGACTTGCAGAGAAACTGAAGCAGGCAGCGAAAAAGTTAAAGGAAGAAGCTGACGTCAGCACAAGAGACGACATTGACCAGATCCTTAATAAGGTTCAAGCGTGGACCCGCAAGGAAATGAAGAAACAAGGGGACGGCATAACCAACGGAAAGCCCACGTTCATCAGGGACGAACACCTGATACCGTCATACAGGTATGTGCTTGACAGAAAGCCAACCAACGTCGAAGAATCTGAAGCCACCCGTTTAGCAAGGATGATTGATCAGATGAAGTCATTCGTTGTGAACGACCCAGAGCTTTTCCGCAAAGCTGTCAAAAGGCTATCCCGAGACTATGACTTGAACATACGGGTGAAGAACCGGAAAGCTGACGACAATGATAACGAAGACGATGAAGGCAGTGCATCCCCACACACAGCTTTCTCAGTGACCGTATACGACCTGTAGTCGAGCTGTGGGCCTCTGCGGGTCCTCCCTGAGATAGCACGTTGCGGGTCGTTTGCGCGCCCGCCTTCAAGTCTGGGAGCCTTTTTTTCAGCCCCTTCACAACAGCAACCCGCCTGTTCAAGACCCTGAAGCGCTTTCCTGTTAGCTTACCCACGACCTTCGAATCCGGATGAAAGCCGCCCAGAAATACACTGGGGAGTACCACAGAGGCGGCTCCCACAGTCAATCACTCACCCCGAAATGAAAAGGGCAGCAACTTTGGGGAGGCCACTTTTTTAAGCTGACTGCCTGTTTACACTCTTGCGGAACAACTCACGAAATACCGGGTAAATATCGCTGACCTGCCGGATGGGCTGAATGGCAAAGTTATCGAACTGACTGAGCAGCTTGTCGTACTCCACCCACAAGCTTTGGTGTGGGCGTTGGGTGATTTCAATATAAGCGTAGTAACGCACCAGCGGCAGCAGTTGTTCAGCCAGCAATTGTGCGCACTGTGGGCTGTCGTCGGCCCAGTTGTCACCGTCCGAGGCCTGAGCTGCGTAGATGTTCCACTCGGTGGGGTCGTAGCGTTCTTTCACCACGTCGACCATCAGTTTCAGCGCGCTGGACACTATGGTGCCGCCGGTTTCCTGCGAGTAGAAAAACTCGTGCTCATCAACTTCTTTGGCTTGAGTGTGGTGGCGGATATACACCACTTCAACGTTTTTATAGCTGCGGCTTAAGAACATATAGAGCAGGATATAAAAGCGTTTGGCCATATCTTTGGTGGCCTGGTCCATGGAGCCGGATACATCCATCAGACAAAACATCACGGCTTTGCTGGTTGGTTCCGGTCGCTTGGCAAAGTTACGAAAACGTAGGTCAAAACTATCGATAAAAGGTACGGCATCGATGCGACGACGCAATGCTTCGGCCTGTGCTTTTAAGGCCAATAGCTGGTGCATATCCGGGATTGGCGCTGCTTCGAGTCGCGCAATTTGTGCCTCGATATCCTGTAATTGTTTCTTTTTACCGGCGGTCATGGCGACGCGACGCGCCAGGGACCCTTGCAGAGAACGGACAATGTCGATATTGCTCGGCACGCCTTCAGAACGATAGCCGGCGCGCACATTTTTATACTGCACCAGTTTATCGAGCTGATTCTTCCGTAAGTTGGGCAGTTCTAAATCTTCGAACAATAAATCGAGGTATTCGTCTTTGGAAATCGAAAAGACAAATTCATCTTCGCCTTCACCATCGGCGCTGGCGTCGCCCTGACCTGAACCGCCGCCCTGACCACCTAAGGGCCGTTTGATCCGGTCACCTTCACTGAATTGGTCGTTGCCCGGGTGCACCCGTTCGCGATGTCCGCCGCTGCCCTGATGAAAAAAGGGTTCGCTGATATCTCGTCCGGGAATGGAGACGCTTTCGCCTTTGTCGATATCGGTGACGCTGCGTTTACTAATGGCATCCGATACTGCTTGTTTAATTTGTTGTTTATAGCGGCGGATGAACCGTTGCCGGTTCACCGCACTTTTGTTTTTGCCGTTCAGGCGTCGATCGATAAAATGCGCCATAGTACCTCCGGCTTAACAACAGCCTCATTGCGACTTCCGGACCCGCAGGTACCATTCAGACAACAAACGGACCTGTTTGCGCGTGTAGCCTTTTTCCATCATCCGATCGACAAAATCGTCGTGTTTTTTCTGATCATCGGTGGAGGTTTTGGCATTAAACGAAATCACCGGCAGCAACTCTTCGGTGCTGGAGAACATTTTTTTCTCAATCACAGTGCGCAATTTTTCATAACTGGTCCAGGTCGGATTTTTGCCATTGTTCTTGGCTTTGGCCCGCAGCACAAAGTTAACGATCTCATTGCGGAAATCTTTCGGGTTACTGATCCCGGCTGGTTTTTCAATTTTTTCCAGTTCGGCATTAAGCGCTGCACGGTCAAACAGCTGGCCGGTTTCCGGGTCGCGGTATTCTTGGTCCTGGATCCAGAAATCGGCATAGATCACGTAACGATCGAAGATGTTCTGCCCATATTCCGAGTAACTTTCTAAGTAGGCGGTCTGAATTTCCTTGCCGATAAATTCAACATATTTCGGGATTAAATAGCCTTTTAGATGCTCAAGGTAGCGCTCGGCGACCTCGGCCGGAAATTGCTCGCGTTCAATCTGCTGTTCCAGCACATAAAACAGATGCACCGGATTGGCCGCAACTTCCGTGCTGTCGAAGTTAAACACCCGCGACAAAATCTTAAAGGCAAAGCGTGTCGACAAGCCGGTCATGCCTTCATCAACGCCGGCATAATCGCGGTATTCCTGATAAGACTTGGCTTTCGGGTCGGTATCTTTCAGGCTTTCGCCATCATAGACCCGCATCTTCGAGTACATGCTGGAATTTTCTGGGTTTTTCAGCCGTGATAACACCGCAAACTGTGCAAGTGAAGTGAGGGTGCCAGGGGCGCAGGGCGCTGTTTTCAGCTCACTGTGTTCGAGCAGTTTTTCATAAATCCGTACTTCTTCGGACACGCGCAGGCAATAAGGTACCTTGACGATATAGACCCGGTCCAAAAAGGCTTCATTATTTTTGTTGTTGCGGAAGGTCTGCCATTCTGACTCATTGCTGTGTGCCAGAATGATGCCTTCAAACGGCAGCGCGGCAAGCCCTTCGGTACCGTTGTAATTACCTTCCTGTGTGGCAGTCAGCAGTGGATGCAGCACTTTGATCGGTGCTTTGAACATCTCAACAAATTCCATCAGGCCCTGATTGGCGCGACACAAAGCGCCTGAGTAGCTGTAGGCGTCCGGGTCGTTCTGAGCAAAATGTTCGAGCATGCGAATATCGACCTTACCCACCAACGAGGCGATATCCTGATTGTTTTCATCACCGGGTTCGGTTTTGGCGATAGCGACCTGGTCCAAAATGGACGGATATTTTTTCACGACCCGGAACTGGCTGATATCGCCATTAAATTCGTGCAGGCGTTTACTGGCCCAGGGCGACATAATGGTTTTCAGGTAACGTTTCGGAATGCCGTATTCCTGCAGCAGGATGTTGCCGTCTTCGTGCAAATCGAACAGGCACAGCGGATGGTCATAGACCGGCGAGCCTTTCAGATAATAAACCGGCACCTGCTGCATCAGTGATTTCAGTTTTTCTGCCAGCGACGATTTACCGCCGCCGACCGGGCCAAGTAAATACAGAATTTGTTTGCGCTCTTCCAGGCCTTGTGCCGAATGTTTCAGGTAAGACACGATTTGCTCAATCGCATCTTCCATGCCGTAAAACTCGGAAAAGGCCGGATAGCGGGCGATGACTCGGTTGGAGAATAACCGGCTCAGTTTGGGGTCTTGCGCGGTATCGGTAAACTCCGGTTGGCCTATGGCCATCAACAGGCGTTCTGACGCGCTGGCATAACAACTTTTGTCGTTTTTGCACAGGGTCAGGAATTCGGAAATGCTGTACTCTTCTTCGCGTGCTGCTTCGTAACGAGACTTGTAATGCTCAAAAATGCCCATAATGCACCTCCACAAACAAACTCAAAAAAACGGATAGCAGTTAAAGGTTAGACAGGAAAAAATGAACTCGCCGCTCTAATTACAAGAAATCTCTGCAATTTTCGACGAGATGCATTCGCCTGTTTGACTTGCTGCGCTAAGCGTAGTTCAGCAATACGGGCAAATGGGCAGGGCAGATGGAAAAGAAAAACCCGGCACAGGCCGGGTTTTTCGTAACTGGCAAGGATTCGTTACTTAGCGAAGTTCGCGCTAGCGAATTCCCAGTTAACCAGAGCCCAGAAGGCGTTCAGGTAAGTTGGGCGTGCATTGCGGAAGTCGATGTAATAAGCGTGTTCCCACAGGTCTACAGTCAGCAGGGCAGTCACGCTGCTGTCAGTCAGTGGGGTGCCGGCGTTTGATGTGTTGACCAGGTCAACAGTACCGTCTGCCTTTTTTACCAACCAAGTCCAGCTTGAACCGAAGTTGTTCACTGCTTTATCGTTGAATGCTGTCTGGAATGCTGCAAATGAACCCCATTTCGCATTGATAGCATCAGCTAAAGCGCCTGTTGGTTCACCGCCACCTTGTGGTGACAGACAGTGCCAGTAGAAGGTATGGTTCCAGATTTGCGCGGCATTGTTAAAAACCGGGCCTTCTGAAGATTTGATGATGTCTTCCAGTGATTGGCCGGCAAATGCAGTGCCTTCAATCAGGGAGTTCAGTTTGACCACGTAAGCGTTGTGGTGCTTGCCATGGTGGAATTCCAGAGTTTCTGCGGAAATGTGTGGTGCTAAAGCGTCTTTAGCATAAGGTAATGCTGGTAATTCAAAAGCCATTCTATTTCTCCATCGGCGTTGTTTAGTGGTTCTGCATCGCGTAGACTACAAAACCCGAGTAAATTACTCAAGTTTTACCAGCTGATTGTCTGCACAATCGTCCGGTTGGCAGCCCCACGTTGATATGACGTTCTGCAGCCCTGTTTTTTGGGGCAAATCCGCAGATCTCAAGTGGCGACAGACAATTCCTTTGGTAAAATGCCGTAAAATTTTTCATATCGTCGCTGCAGAGGTCCTGATGGAAACTATCGACAAAATCAAACAACAACTGGCGGATAACCCAATCATTATTTACATGAAAGGTTCGCCAAAACTGCCAAGCTGTGGTTTTTCGGCGCAGGCTTCGCAAGCACTGATTGCTTGTGGCGAGCCGTTTGCCTTTGTAGATATTCTGCAAAACCCGGATATCCGTGCTGAATTGCCTGCCTATGCCAACTGGCCAACTTTCCCGCAACTGTGGGTGGAAGGCGAGCTGATTGGTGGTTGTGACATTATGCTGGAAATGTTTCAGCGTGGTGAATTACAACCGTTAATCAAAGAAACTGCGGCGAAATTCAAAAAAGACGACAGCGCAGAATAAGACTGCACTGAAGAAAAAACAAAACCGCCGCGGCGGTTTTGTTGTTTTCAGGCTTATTCGGTTTCAGTATCTTCCGCTTCAGCGTCAGCACCGAAAAATGGCGGCGGCCAGCCGCCCAGTTGCTGCCAGCGATTGACGATATGGCAGAATAGCTCAGCGGTACGCTCGGTATCATACAAAGCACTGTGCGCTTCTTTGCCGTCAAACGGAATGCCCGCGGCCTGACAAGCCTTTGCTAAGACGGTCTGGCCTAGTGCCAGCGCGGCCAGTGTCGTGGTATCAAAGGAGACAAAAGCATGAAAAGGCGAACGCTTGATGTTATTGCGCTCCACCGCAGCATTTAAAAAGCCCTGATCAAAGGCTGCATTATGTGCCACTAGCACGGCGCGCTGACAACCGGCATCTTTCTGGCCTTTGCGGATCACTTTGAACATTTCCGTCAACGCTTCGCGCTCATGGACAGCGCCGCGCAGCGGGTTGTAGGGGTCAATACCGTTAAATGCCAGAGAACTTGGATTCAGTACTGAGCCTTCAAAGGGCTCGACATGGAAATGCACAGTCTGGTCTATGCTCAAAAAACCCTGTTCGTCCATTTTCAGCGTGCTGGCAGCGATTTCTAACAGCGCGTCGGTTTGCGCATTAAAACCGGCAGTTTCGACGTCAATCACCACCGGATAGTAGCCGCGAAAGCGTTGGGCAAAAAGTGTCGTGGTCTGGCTCATCGGCAGGGCTCAGTCAAAAAAAGAGCCGCAGTATGCCAAAAAAATCGTGTGTCGTCTTGCTGTCGGCACAGGCTTTGCTAATTGTTTTGATAGAGCAGCTGTCGTTAAGGTGTGCGTCGGCTGCAACAAGCTGGCAAAACATGGGTATCTGCCATAGGTTTCAAGGCGAAGTGTCTGGATCTTCACCAGTTAAATGGTCACTGAATGATGAATGCAGCAAAAAATGTGTGTGGTCTGCTATGTGCGCTGACGTTGGTCAGCGGCAGTGAAGCGGCAATCAACCGGCAAAATGTGCGGCAATATGCTGCCACATTGGATAATTCTGCCTGGTCGGTAAAGACTGCCACAGCGCTGCGCTGTGAACTGGTGCACGCGATTCCGCAATTTGGTGAAGCCCGTTTTGTCAGTACTGCCAGTAAAGAATCCAACCTGCTATTTCAGCTGAAAATGCAGCGTCAGCCAGATAGCTATAGCCTGGCAGAAGTGCTGTCAGTACCGCCAAGTTGGCGCGCCGGAGAGCAGGCAAAAGCACTGGCGGACATGAAGCTGTTAAAACAGTTTGATGGTGATTTACCCAAACAGCAGGCCTGGACCATGCTGACGGAGCTTGAACAAGGTTTCAGCCCGACCTTTTATTTTGACGACTGGTACAGTCCGTTTGACAAGATCGCGGCACAACTCAATCCTATTCATTTTGGCATGCCATATCAGCAATTCAGTCAGTGTATGGCCGGGCTGTTGCGTTTTACTTTTGATGATATCGCTTTGACTGTACTCAATTATCAAAGCAACAGCGATGCGCTGACCCGTGAATCGGAAGCGCGGCTGCAGCAAATTGCGGAATATCTGAAACACGATAAAGCCATTTCCGCAGTGGAAATAGATACTTACACTGACAGCTACGGCGGTCGCTGGATTAACGACGAGTTGTCCCGCAAAAGAGCTCAGGCGCTCAAAACCTTTTTGGTCAGCGCCGGTATTGATGAAAAAGTGATTCGAACTGAAGGTTTTGGTGAAAAACGACACGTCGCCCCGAATGATACTTTACGTGGCCGCGCTACTAACCGCAGAGCTGTTGTGCAATTGATGCGTGCTGAAGCTCCGCGGTTGTCATCATTATGATCGAGTAAAAAACTGTGCGATTGCCGAGTTTTTTACTGCTATCCGCGCCGCACTTGATGAAAGCGTGCAGGGCTAATCAATTGTTTTAATTCGTCAGTCAATGGCTCCGGCTGATGACATAAGTGTGCAGCCAGTTGTTCGGCCAACAGCGGTGCAAACAACAAGCCACGGGCGCCAAGCCCCCCCAGCACATACAAACCTGAGACCACTTCACCGGCGATCGGCAGATGATCCGGCACTGTCGCGCGCAAGCCGGTTTTTGCCGATTGTACAGCAGCATCGGCGAACCACGCGGGTTGTTGCAGCACCGTATTCACCAGCGCCAGGTTGGCGGCATCGTCAGCCGCCTTGGTCTCCGTGTCGCGGTGCGTGCGGTCGAAAGTTGCACCGACACAATGCTCAGCGGCACCATCAGTCGTATCGGCCGGCGTGATATAGCCCTGATGACAAATCACCGTGCGCAGCCTAGCCATCTGCGGTGCGCTCACATGTGACACCTGGCCTCGCACCTGATTCAGTGGCAGGTGGCGGGTCGGGGTGAATTGCGTCAGGTCAACCCCATTGCAGAGCACTAACTGACTGCAGCTGAGCTGACCGTTGGACGTTGATAGCTCCCAGCCCGTGGCGCAGCGCTGCAGTGTGGTTACCTCAGTATTGGCGCCAAAGCTAAACTGTGGCTGTTGCATCAGCCAGTCCAGCGCGGCCTGACAAAAGCGCTGCGGTGCGATCCAGCCGCCATCAGGGTAAAACAATCCGCCATAAGGCAGGCTGAGCCCGGCAACTTCGCTACAGGCCTGCGCGTCTAATGCCTGAAAAAAACCGGCCGGCCAGGCGCTTTCCTGCTGAATTTTCGCCTGGCGCAGCGCCAGTGCTTCGGTGCAGGCTAGCGTCAGGACGCCACAAAATTGCTGGGGGAAATCAAAGCACTGCAGCAATTGCCGATAGCGCCGGCAGGCAAAGCTATAAGCACTGGCATGAAAACGCGAGACCGGGCTGAAGCTGGTTTGCAATTGTGGATATAAGGCGCCTTGCCGATTATGGGAAGCGCCTTGGGCAATGTCACCATCTTTACAAAGCAAACGAACCTGACGACCTCGCTGAACCAAAGCTAATGCTGTCAATATCGCGGCAATGCCACCACCGACCAGCATGATGACGTCATCTGAGGCAGCCGGTACCGGAGTCGGGGCTTCTGTCGCGATAACGCCAACCGCCATTTCGCGTTTGCGGCCAAATCCTTTGACTTTCTTCACCTGAAAGCCGGCACTTTGCAGGCCACGTCGCACCAACCCCGCGCTGGTAAAGGTCGCCACCGTGGTGCCGGGGCCGCTTAACCGCGCCATGCCGCTAAACAGGCTATCTTGCCACATATCGGGGTTTTTGCTTGGCGCAAAACCATCCAGAAACCAAGCGTCAGCAGTATTCTGCAACGGCAATGCCGGCAGGTTATCTTTGATATCGCCGAGCCATAAGTCCAGCGTTACTGCGCCTTGATCAAATTGCAAGCGGTGACAGCCGGCAAAAGGCCGCGGATACTGAGCTAACAGTTCGGTCACAAGCGGCGCCAGACTTGGCCAGGCAGTCAAGGCTTGCGTCAGGTCATCGAGTGTCAGCGGGAATTTTTCGAAAGTCGAAAAATGTAGTTGCTGACAGCGCGCGCCGGGGTGCGCCGCACGAAACTGCCGGAACGCTTGCCAGCAAACCAGAAAATTCAAACCGGTACCAAAACCGGTCTCGATCACATGAAAGCAACGTTTAGCCAGCAGCTGCCAGCGTTCAGGTAGCTGATTGTTGTGCAAAAACACAAACAGGGTCTCGTCGAGCCCGCTTTCATTAGAGAAATAGACGTCGTCAAATACATTGGAAACCGGTGTGCCTTGTTCGTTGTAACGTAACGTCGCGGGTTGGATCTGACTCATCAAAAAGCCCATTGCAGAAAAAAATTGCATCAAGTGGCTCATTTTAACTTGTTTGTCATGCTGCCGGCTAATAGTGTAGGTAGGTGAGTGTACAACTGTGCGCTGAAATTGGACCAGTTGACGGCAAAAAGCCCGTACAATGGCCACGAAAACTATTTTTTACGCTGGAGTCAGAATGAAAAGAGCGGTAATCACCGGATTGGGCATAGTTTCAAGTATCGGTAACAACAAAGCAGAAGTATTGGCCTCATTACAGGAAGGCCGTTCCGGCATCAGCTTTGCGCAGGAATTTGCCGATTTTGGGCTGCGTTCTCAGGTCTGGGGTCAAATCAATATTGACACTGCTGCTCTGATTGACCGCAAAGCGTTACGTTTTATGGGCGACGCTGCAGCATATGCGTATATTTCAATGGCCCAGGCGATTGAAGATGCCGGTTTAACACCAGAGCAAGTCTCCAATCCACGGACCGGTCTGGTCGTGGGCTCTGGCGGTGCATCCTCCAAAACTCAAATTGAAGCCGCAGATATTCTGCGTGAGAAAGGCGTGAAACGGGTTGGTCCTTATGCGGTACCAAAAACCATGTCATCGACTTGCTCTGCCTGTCTGGCGACCCCGTTTGAAATCAAAGGTGTCAATTATTCGATTAGCTCTGCCTGCGCCACCAGCGCGCACTGTATTGGTCATGCGGTTGAACTGATCCAGCTGGGTAAGCAAGACGTGATTTTTGCTGGCGGCGGTGAAGAAGTGCATTGGACGCTGGCGATGGAGTTTGACGCGATGGGCGCCTTGTCGAGCAAATACAACGAAACACCAACCCAGGCATCGCGCACTTATGATGCAAACCGCGATGGTTTTGTCATCTCTGGTGGTGGCGGCATTCTGGTAATTGAAGAGCTGGAACATGCGCTAGCCCGTGGTGCGAAAATTTATGCTGAAGTCGTTGGTTATGGCGCCACTTCAGATGGTTATGACATGGTCGCGCCAAGCGGTGAAGGCGCGGTGCGTTGCATGCAAATGGCGCTGCAGGGCGTGACTGCACCAATCGATTACCTGAACACCCACGGCACCAGTACGCCGGTCGGTGATGTAAAAGAACTGGGTGCTATTCAGCAAGTTTTTGGCGGCAACAGCCCGGCCATCAGCGCGACCAAAGCAATGACGGGTCATGCGCTCGGCGCTGCTGGCGTGCATGAAGCGATTTACTCGTTGTTGATGATGGAGCATAACTTTATCGCGCCTTCCATCAATATCGGCGAGCTGGACGCAGCTGCAGAAGGCCTGAACATCATCACGAAACCAACAGCAGCGACGTTAAATACCGTGATGTCGAACAGCTTTGGCTTTGGTGGCACCAACGCCACACTGGTGATGCAGAAGTTTAACGGCTAAGCCGCGACAACCTGTTGAACTAAAGCCACCTGCGGGTTAACACCGATCAGTTAAGCAACTTTCTATGCTGATCGGTTGACCGATCCTCTGGTTGCTTCAGAATGCCCTCATCACCGTCCGGTCATGAGGGTATTTTTTTGCTGCAACATTGG
>Ga0075154_10000038_pt1 | contig 91796 bp, 74 predicted proteins | sample JI71714BDNA_FD_70965 | JGI IMG/M metagenome (GOLD analysis project Ga0075154, IMG submission 70965) | Wastewater effluent complex algal communities from Wisconsin, to seasonally profile nutrient transformation and Carbon sequestration -... | ecosystem: Engineered > WWTP > Effluent > Algae... | reverse complement strand
GCTACGCCGGCTACGCCGCGAGATCGTGCTGATGCGCTACCTGCGCGAGGCGCTGGCCCGTGTCGAGAACGTGTCGACGATCCTGGACTGGCAGCTGGAGGAGCCGCCCTACTACCTGGAGCTGGCGGCGCCGGCCTGCGGCAATTTGCGCGGGGTCATGCTGGGCAAAGCCGTGCCGGAGGTCCCGGAGCGTTGGCGCCTGCTGCATCAAGTCGCCGAAGCGCTCGCCGCCGTGCATGCCGCCGGCGTGGTGCATCGGAATCTGGGGCCCGACAGCGTGCTGGTGGACCGCCGCGACAGCGAGCGGGTTGCCCTGCTGGGGGAGTTCGGCCTGGCGGCGCTTGATGATCAGCAGCGATTGGTCGAATTGGGGATCGACGCGGCGGGCCTGAGCCTGAAAACCGCCTTGCCCGGCCCGGCCACGGCTTACACCGCGCCAGAGTGCGTGGCGGGCGCACCGGCCAGCCCGGCCAGTGACGTGTACGCGCTCGGCGTGTTGATCGTGCAGACCGTGCGCGGGGACTTTCAGCGGCCGATTGCAGGCTTCGAGGACCTCCCCGCGGGGATCGCGGGCCTGCTGCAACGCTGTGGTGCGGCGAATCCGGCAGATCGGCCGAGTGCCGCCGAGGTCGCGGCGCGGCTGCGCGAATGTACGCAGCCCAGGCCGGCGCCGCGGACACCGGTGCAGGTGATCGAAGCGGAGGCTCCGGTGACGTCTGCAGCCGGGTCCATCGCGCAGCCGGCGCCAATCGACGTCTCGCCACAGGCGGCTACCGCTCTGGACGCAGCGCCGCCGCTGACGCCGGTGCCGCTCGCCCAGCAGTACATCGACCGCTATCGGATCGTCAGCGAGCTGGCCCAGGGCGGCATGGGCGTGGTCTACCTCGCCGAGCAGAGCGAACCCGTCCAGCGCCGCGTTGCCTTGAAACTGATCCGCGCCGGGCTCGATTCCGCGCAAGTCCTCGCTCGATTCGAGGCCGAGCGGCAGGCGCTGGCGATGATGAATCACCCGAATATCTCCGCCATTTTCGATGCGGGCACGACCTCGGGCGGGTATCCGTACTTCGTCATGGAGTTCGTGCCAGGCAAAGACATCGTTCGCCATTGCGATGACGCCAAGCTGGATCTGCGCGCCCGCATTCGCCTGTTTCTGCAGGTCTGCGATGGCGTCCTGCATGCCCATCAGAAGGGCCTGATCCATCGCGATCTCAAGCCCAACAACATTCTGGTCAAGCACAAGTCCGATCATGCCCCACTGGTCAAGTTGATCGACTTCGGCGTCGCCAAATCCCTCGCGGGCGGCCCCGGTGCCGGGCTGAATACCCGCGTCGGCGGTTTCATCGGCACCCCGGCCTACAGCTGCCCGGAGCAGGTCACCGACCCGACCCGCGACATCGATACTCGCGCCGATCTGTATTCCCTCGGCGTGGTCCTTTACGAAATCCTCTCCGGCGTTCCGCCGCGCTCGGCCGCGGAACTCGACGCTGATACGCCGGCCGAACTGGCGCGACGACTGCGGGACACCCGCACGCCCCCGATGGGCAGCCGTTACAGCAAGCTGACTCCGGAGGAGCAGGCGCGCATTGCCGAACTGCGCACCTTGTCCACCGAGGGCCTGTCGATGCAACTGGGCAGCGACCTCGACTGGATCGTCGGCAAGTGCATTGCCGTCGACCCGGAAGACCGCTACGCCACCGTCCAGGAGCTGCGCCTGGAACTGCAGCGCTGGCTCGATGATCGGCCCATTGAAGCCAGACCCGCCTCCGCCTGGTATCGATTCCGCAAGCTGGTTCGGCGGAATCGACTGAATACCGCGCTGGTCTCTGCCAGCGTGCTCCTGCTGATTTCCACAGTCGTCGCCGTAGTCCTTGGTTATACCCATGCACAGTCATCCGCCGTGCAGGCACAGCAAGCGGCTGAATTTCAATCGGACCAGATCAAATCCCTGAGTCCGGAGACCATGGGACAGGGCTTCCGCAGCGACTTGATCAGCGCCATCGAAGCGGCGCTCGGGAAAAATGACCCAGCGAATGCGGAAGACAAGATTCGGCTGCTCCATGAACTCATGGACGGCGTGGACTTCACCGGAATCACGACGAATCAGCTTGACCAACACCTCCTGGTTCCCGGACTTGAACTGATCGAAGAAAAATACGCCGAACACCCGGATCTTCAGGCCACGCTACGACAATCCAGCGCCGATACCCTGGTTGCCCTGGGCTTGTTTGCGAGCGCCCTGATCCCGCAGGAGCAGGTGATCCAGTGGCATCAGCAGCACGATGGCCCCAACGCCGCAGTGACGCTGAATGCGCAAGCGAAAAAGGCCTCCATCCTGCACAAGCTGGATAAAGATGGCGCGGATACACTCCTCGATGAAACCATTGCTGCCATGCGCGCCAGCAATAACCTGAATACCACCGAGGCAATTCAAGCACTTACCCAGCGAGCGAATATTCTCATCGCGACAGGACAGCGCACGGACGCACGTCTGATGATTGACGAAGCACTGGACATCGCAACGAAAACCTTCGGACCCGATGATATTCGCACGCTTCGTGTCGAAATTGAATCCCAGTCCGAGTTCTGGCAATTGAGCAACATAGAGAGCACTTCGATGCTGGTCCAAAGATTGCGGGCCGCAGTGGGCAGCGACCATCCGGACACCCTGACCGCCATGGAGCGATTGGCCAGCAGTCAATATAATTTGGGTCTCTATGCGGAGGCTGTGACCACTTCGGAAAGCGTGCTTGCATCCAGAATTCGGATTTTCGGAGAGCACCATCGCGATGTGGCTATGGCACAGTCGAAGCTCGCACGCTATCTCGCCGCGACCGACCGATTTGGAGAATCCATCGACTTGTTGCGGCTTTCCATTGCGAACACCGAACGGATCTTCGGCAGCGACAGCAGTGCGGCAATTTTCAATAACGGAAATCTGGGAATACTCCTGCTCCGCGGCGGGATTATCCCGGAATCAATGAACAAGTTGACGCGGGCAACAGCAGCTGCTGAATCGATGTATGGCAAAGGCACGAGCGCCCACCTCGTCTATTCCGGACACCTTGCTCAGGGCGAATACCTGTCCGGAGAACTGCGCAGTTCCCTCGAACGATCCAACTATGTTGCCGGTGTCGTAGCAGAGATCAAAGGTCAGCCGGATATGCTCGCAGACAGTCTCGCGCGGGCAGCAAAGATCATGCTGGCTGAGAATCAGCATCAAGAGGCGCTGGACATCCTGCAACGAGCGATGGATGCGTTGCCTGACAATGACCCGCGACACAAGCCAGTTCGCCTCCGGGTTAGTGTGCTGATCGAGTATTGCAGGCATTTGCTCGGCGAGCGAAGCATTGACGCCCTGCTGGATCTGGTCTCTGAACAGCAGGCAGACAAGGGCATTCAGTGGATGGATGTCGCTGAAAGCTCCGCTTACCTCGCTGCAATTCACAACGACCTGGGCCAGCCGGAGAAATCGATTCAGGTGACCGCAGAGGCGCTGGCGCGGGTCAGGAAAATATTCCCCGAAGGACATTACGCCATGCTTCCGCTCCTGGTCCAGAAAATCCGGGCGGCACAGGCGCTCAAGAAGTTCGATATGGCCAAGGACGCTTATGAAAGTTCCTTGCGTGTGATCAAGAATGCCCCTGAACTTGATCCTCGGTGGCAGCAGCGGATCGATATCGCGATGAAGGGAAGCTAAGCGGGCCAAGCGCTCCGCGCTCAAGGACCTGCTTGATCGACTGCGGCTCGTGCAATGCCAGCACCAGCCACACCCCGTGTCGAGCGCATCAACGAGAAGGGCTCCCGAGGGAGCCCTTCTGCAGTGCCAAACCTGAGGCTCAGGCGCCCGGCGGCAGCGGCGGGGCGTTGTTGTGGATGTAGCGCTCGAACACCTTGCTGAAATCGCGGGTGGTGTAGCGATCCAGCACGGTGGCGTTGAGGTTGATCAACACGGCGTTGTAGTGGGAGATCAGCGCCTGCTCGTTGGCGATCTGGCCCAGCTTGACCATGTCGCCGAAGGACTGCAGCACGCGCAGCGCGTTGTCGCGGGCGATGGCGTCGCGGCCCTGCTGCTTGGCAATCGTCAGCAGTGCCTTGTAGATGTCCTTGACCTGCTCGATCATGCTCTTCTTGATGTCGATCGAGAAACTGGTCTCGCCGATCGAAAATTTCAGCTCGACGTCCATATCCATGGTGCCGGCGGTTTCGATCACGCAATAGCCGATCTGCTGCGAGCTGTATTCGTAGCGCTTGACGGTGCGCTTGGACGACACCGCCGACTGACCATCGACATGGATCAGCGCGAGGTTGGTGAAGCAGTATTCGTCCTTCTTCGATTTGATCAGGAAGAAGATCTTTTCGCCGTCTTCATGGAACAGGTAATCGTCGGCATCGACCTTGTCATAATCCTGCGGGCCGATGATGACGCCGATATCGCTGATGCCGAGGGCCTCGGCCGCAAGTCGCTTGAACATCGCACGCTCCTGTGTCTGGGGTTGGGGCCGCGACTATGTCACCAACTGTTGCACGCTGCCACGGCGGGCGGCGCTGGCAGTGCGGCGAGCCACGGACGTCACCCCGGGAACGCCGACGTCCTCGTCGGCTACAGGCCCGATGCCGGCGAGGACGCCGGCGCTCCCAGGGACAGACCTGCTGCCCTGCAGCCTTGCAGCATTACCGCTTGCACCCTCTGGGAACGCCGACGTCCTCGTCGGCTGCAGGCTCAATGCCGGCGAGGACGCCGGCGCTCCCGGGGACAGACCTGCAGTCTTGCGGCGTCACCTCAAGCCTTCTGCGCCCGCCGCTCGAAGGCCGCGGCGTACAGCGCCGGCAGGAACACCAGCGTCAGCACAGTGGCGACCAGCAGGCCGCCCATGATCGCGACGGCCATCGGGCCGAAGAAGGTGCTGCGCATCAGCGGGATCATCGCGAGGATGGCCGCGAGTGCGGTCAGCACGATCGGGCGGAAGCGGCGGACGGTGGCTTCGATGATCGCTTCGCGCAGGGCGACCCCGTGCGAGCGGTCCTGCTCGATCTGGTCGACCAGGATCACGCTGTTTCTCATGATCATGCCGGACAGGGCGATGCTGCCGAGCATGGCGACGAAGCCGAAGGGCCGGTCGAACAAGAGCAGCGCGCCGGCGACGCCGATGATGGCGAGCGGCGCGGTGGCCAGCACGATCGCGGTACGCGAGAAGCTCTTCAGCTGGATCATCAACAGCGCCAGCATCAACAGCAGCGCCAGCGGCACGCCGCGGACCACCGAGTTCTGGCCCTTCGCCGATTCCTCGGTGGCGCCACCGACCGCGATCAGATAGCCCGGCGGCAGCGTGGCCTTGAAGTCCTTGAGATCGCGATACACCGCGGCGCTGACGTCCGGCGCCTGCGCGCCGCTGTAGATGTCGGCGCGCACGGTGATGGTCGGCAGCCGGTCGCGGCGGAAGATGGTGCCGGGCTCGAAGGCGGCCTCGACCTTGGCGATCTGCGACAGCGGCACGAAGCGGCCGCTGGCGGTGGGGATTGCCAGGCTCTCCAGCTGCGACAGGCTGGCGCGTTCTTCACCCGGGCCGCGCATCACCACATCGATCAGCTGGTCCTTCTCGCGGTACTGGGTCAGGACATTGCCGTTGAGCGAGTTGTTGATGAACAGGCGCAGCTCCTGCAGCGTCAGGCCGGCGACGCGGGCGCGTTCCTCGTCGACGTCGACCCGCAGGATGCGGCTGGGCTCGTCCCAGTCGAACTGCACGTTGACCAGATCCGGATGCCCGCGCATGACCTCGGCGACCTGCGCGGCCAGCTGGCGGACGGTGGTCTTGTCGAAGCCGGAGACGCGGAACTGCACGGGGAAGCCGACCGGCGGGCCGTTTTCCAGCCGGAACAGCCGGCCGTTGGCCTCGGGGAAGCGTTCGGGCAGCAGCTGGATCAGTCGCTGGCGCAGCGCCTCGCGGTCCTCGATGCTGCGGGTGGTCAGCACGATCTCGGCGAAGTTCGATTCGGTGAGCTTCTGGTCCATCGGCAGATAAAAGCGCGCGGCGCCGCTGCCGACCCAGCTGGTCATGATCGCGATCGCCGGATCCTCCTGCACCTCGGCCTCGAAACGCCGCACCAGCGCTTCGGTGGCCTGCATCGAGGCGCCATCCGACAGCCGCAGGTTGACCAGCAGCTCCAGCCGCGTGGAATCGGGGAAGAACTGCTTGCGTACCGACGGGAAGGCGGCGATCGCGGCGACGAACAGGGCCAGCGTGGCGGCGATCACCCACCAGCGCTGCTCGACGGCGCCGGCGACCAGCCTGCGAAAGCGCAGGTAGAAGGGCGTCTGGTAGACCGCGTCGTCGCCATGGTGGGCACCCGGCTTCGGCGCCGGCAGCAGCCGGTAGCCCAGCCACGGCACCACGATCACCGCGACGAACCAGCTCAGCACCAGCGCGATCGCGGTGACCTGGAAGATCGAGCGCGTGTATTCGCCAACGCCGCTCTGCGCGGTGCCGATCGGCAGGAAGCCCGCCACCGTGATCAGCGTGCCGGTGAGCATCGGAAACGCGGTCGAGGAATAGGCATGCGCCGCGGCCTTGAGCCGGTCGTAGCCCTGCTCCAGCTTCACCTGCATCATTTCGACCGCGATGATCGCGTCGTCGACCAGCAGCCCCAGCGCCAGCACCAGCGCGCCCAGCGAGATCTTGTGCAGGCCGATGCCGAGCCAGTGCATGCAGGCGAAGGTGGCGGCCAGCACCAGCGGGATCGACAGTGCGACGACGATGCCGGGCTTGAGCCCCAGACTGAAGAAGCTCACCGCCAGCACGATGATCACCGCCTCGGCCAGCACCCGGACGAACTCGCCGACCGAGTCGCGCACGGAACCGGGCTGGTCGGCGATCTGGGTCAGCGTCAGCCCCAGCGGCAGGTCCTGCACGACTCGGGCGGTTTCGGTCTGCAGCGCCTCACCGAGCCGCAGAATGTCGCCGCCGGATTCCATCGACACGGCCAGCACCACCGCCTCGCTGCCGCCGACCCGCACCTTCGGCGCCGGCGGGTCGATGTAGCCGCGATTGACCGTGGCGATGTCGCCCAGCCGGAAGCTCTTGTCACCGGCTCTGAGCGGCAGCATCCGGATCGCCTCGACCGAGTCGTAATCGCCGGTGACGCGGACGCGGATCCGGTCGCTGGGCGTCTCGAAGACACCGGCCGGGCCCATCACGTTCTGCTCCTGCAGGACGCGAATGACCTCGCGCAGGTCCAGACCCAGCGCGGCGAGGCGCGTGTTCGACAGCTCGACGTAGATCTTCTCGTCCTGCAGGCCGAGCAGATCGACCTTGGCCACATCCGGCACCCGCAGCAGGTCCAACCGCACCCGCTCGGCCCAGCGCTTCAACTGGGCGTAGTCGTAGCCCTCGCCCTGCAGCGCGTAGAGGATCCCGTAGGTGTCGCCGAACTCGTCGTTGAAGAAGGGGCCGATCGTGCCCGCCGGCAGCGTGCCGCGGATGTCGCCGATCTTCTTGCGGACCTGATACCAGCTGTCCTTGATCTTCGGCGCCGGCGTACCGTCCTTGATGAAGACGAAGATCATCGACTCGCCGGGCTTCGAGTAGCTGCGCAGGAACTCCAGTGCGTCCAGTTCCTGCAGCTTCTTCTCGATGCGGTCGGTGACCTGCTCCTCGACCTGCTCGGCAGTCGCGCCCGGATACAGCGTGCGCACGACCATCGCCCGGAAGGTGAAGGGAGGGTCCTCGCTCTGCGAGAGCTGCCGGTAGGCGCTGAAGCCGACCAGCAGGGTCACGATCACGGCGAACATCACCAGGGCGCGGTTCGCCAGCGCCCAGCTCGACAGGTTGAAGGTGCCCATGTCAGTCGGCCTGCGCGGGTGCGGCGGGTACGCTCGCGGCGGGCGGCGGGCTCGCAGCCGCAGCCGGTTCGGTGGCCGCCGCCGGCGTGGCGGTCGCGGCACCATCGAGCAGTCGCACCGGCTGACCCGGCAGCAGCAGATGCACCCCGGCGGTGACGATCAGCTCGCCCTCGGCCAGACCCTCCAGCACCTCGGCGCCGTCCTCGCGGAACTTGCCCAGCGTCACCGGTCGCGGCGAGACGGTGAGCTGCTCGCGGTCGACCACCCAGACCAACCGCTGACCCTCGCGCTCGGTAACCGCCTGCATCGGGACCAGCGCCAGCTGCCGATCGCTGGTTTCACCCAGCACCGCCAGCACGCTCATGCCCAGCGACACGCGCTCGTCAGGTGCATCCAGGCGGATGCGCACCGGATAGGTGCGGGTCGCCGGATCGGCCGAGGCGCCAACCTCGCTGATCGTGCCGCGATACACCGCGCTGCTGTCGGTGCTGAGCCGGATCTTCGCGGCTGCGCCGACCTTGACGTCGCGGATCCGGTCTTCGCTGATCGAGATCCGCACCTCCTTCTGTTCGGGCCGCGCCATCCGCAGCACCGGCTGACCGGCGGCCACCACCTGTCCGGCTTCAACGAACACCGCGGTGACCACCGCATCGCGCTCGGCGCGCAGCACCGCGTAGCCCGCCTGATTGCGGCTAACCCGATCCTCCGCCTCGGCCTGCTTCAGCCGCGCCTGCGCAAGCTCCCAGGCATTCTGCTTGGCGTCGTACAGCGACTGGCCGACCAGCTTCTGGGTCAGCAGCTCGCGATAGCGGTCGCGCTCGGCGGTCGCGGTCGCGGCATCCGCGCGGGCGGCGGCCAGCGCCGCGGCACTCGCGCGCCGGCGCAGCGTCAGATCTTCCGGATCCAGCCGGGCCAGCACCTGATCCTTTTTGACGCGGCTGCCGATGTCGACCGGCCGGACCGTCAGCTTGCCGGACACGCGGAAGCTCAGATCCGCCTCCCAGTGCGCGCGAATCTCGCCGGCATAGGCATCGAAGCCGCCGGCATCGCGCATCACGACGGCCTGCACCTGCACCGGGCGCGGCAGCGGCGGCGGCGCTTCGGTCTGCCGGCAGGCCGGCAACAGCGTGACCAGCAGCAGCGGCAACATCAGGGCAAGACGCTTCATGACCCACGCTCCAGCGCCGGCATACCGGCATGACCCATCCAGATTGCGCGTACCGCCGCCATTGCCTCGGCGACGAAATCGCGTTGAAAGAAACTGAAGTCCCGCTTCTGGTATTCGGCGATCAGATGCGGAATCGGATGCAGCAGCAGCCACATGCCGATGATCGCGGCGTAACAGCGCATCAGCAGCAGCGCGCCCTGCCCGCGACCGATCTGCGGCATCCGCTGCTCCAGCAAGGCGCCGGCCACCACCAGTCGCGTGGCCACGTGCTCCTTGAAACCGCAGGACACCGTCGCCGACAGCTCGCGCTCCATCATCGAATTGACCCGCGCACACAGCGGCAGATACAGCGGCGCTTCGACCACCCGCTCGCGGGCGATCCGCAGCACCGCCTCGACATCGACCGGCGCCGGATCCAGCAGACGTGTCTCGAAGGCATCGAAGAAGGCGTCGACGTGGCGCTGATGCAGCGCCAGCAGCACTTCTTCCTTGCTGCGGAAGTACAGATACACCGTGCCCTTGGCGACCCCGGCCGCATTGGCCAGCTCCTGCATCACCGCGAGGCGCTGCGGGTCGGAGCGGAGCAACTGTTCGGCCGCATCGAGGATGGCCTCGCGTTTCTCGTGCTTCTCGCTGTCGTTGATCGCTCTGGCGCGCATGCTGGGAGTCCGGATCGGAATGCGCGGCAGCGTAAATGACTGACGGTCAGTCAGTCAAGCCGGCTGCGCGCGATCGCCATGCCGGGCTATACTGGCCGGATCCCTTGGTCCTCGCCGTGCGCATGAAAAACACCGACGCCACCTTCCTGAAGAACTTTTCGCTGCTGGTCGCCGGGCTCGCGGCGTTCACTGCGGTCCTGATCACGGTGGCCTGGAACGCCAACGCCCGCTTCTACGAGGGCACCGGCGACACCAGCGGTGGCGGTATCGCGCAGGAACGCGAGGCCGGTCGCAAGGCCGAGGCAGATGCCCGGATCGCCCCGACCGCGGTGGTCTTCCACGGTGACGCCGGTCGTCAGGCGCTGATCGCCGCGGCGGAAGCCGCCAAGGCTGCGGCAGTGCAGCAGGTCGCCTACGGCGGCACGCTGGATGGCGCGGTGATCTACGACGCACTCTGCGGCGCCTGCCACAAGACCGGCGCCGGTGGCGCCCCGGCCGCAACCGCCGAGGCCTGGGCACCGCGCATCGCCCAAGGTCTGGACACGCTGGTCAAGCACGCCATCGAGGGCTTCCAGGGCCAGGCCGGCCTGATGCCGGCCCGCGGCGGCAACCCGGCGCTGACCGACGAGCAGGTGCGCGCAACTGTGGAATACATGGTCGCGAAGTACAGCAAGTAAGCACGTCCGACCTCGCACAGCCTCGCGCCGCGCTGTCCGATTCAGCGCGGCGTTTTTCTGTCTGCCGGCCGCATTTCATCGCAGGCCTCGCCGTTGTCAGGTGATCCGATGTCTCGATCCACGCTCCCTGCCCTGCTGCTGTCCTTGCTGACCCTCGCCGGCTGTCAACCGGACAGCCCTCCGGCTGCCGCCGAGCCCACGGATCCTTGTCTGGCGCCGGTGACCGGGATTCATGCCGTCCAGGGCAGCGGCGCGCGTTCCCCGAAGCTCGGCGAGCGCGTGACGATTCGGGCCATCGTCACCACGCCGTATCTCCCCGGCCTCGGCGGCTTCTACGTCCAGCAGGCCAGCGACGACCGCGACGGCGATCCGGCAACCAGCGAGGGCCTGTTCGTGCAGGCCGACGGCGGCACGATCCGCCGCAGCGGCTCGGCGCCGACCGCGCCGGATGCCGAGCCCACCGGCGAACTGACGCCCGGAACCGTTCTGCGGCTGACCGGCGTGGTCGGCGAGCTGGGTGACGGCGACGCCAGCCTGACCACACTGACCGAAATCTCCGAGCGATTGGTCTGCGGCACCGCCCAAGTCCCCGAAGCGGCCTCGATCGAGAACGGCCAGCTGGTGGTCGAAGACTGGGAAGCCTACGAGGGCATGCAGGTCTCGCTGGACGCACCGCTGACCCTGATCGGCAACGAACAGCTGTTCCGCCGCGGCGAGCTGGTTGTCAGCTTCAGTGGCCGCCAGTACCAGCCCACCCAGCGCCAGCCGCCCGGCGACGGCGCCCGCAAGCTGGACGTCGCCAACCGCGCCGCCCGCCTCGTGCTCGACGACCGCTCCGAGGCCGAGTGGCCCGAGCGCATCCGCTACCTGCCCGAGCGCGTCGCCGCCGAGCGGCCCTACCGGGTCGGCAGCGCGGTGGCGAATGCCGCCGGCATCCTCGACCAGCGCGCCGGCCAGTATCGGCTGCAGGTCGAGGGTCGCATCGCCGTCGAACAGGCGCCGCGTCCGCCGGTGCCCGAGGTCGAAGGCCGCATTCGCGTGCTGTCCTACAACGTGTTGAACCTGTTCAACGGCGACGGTGATGGCGAGAGCGGCTTCCCGACGCCGCGCGGCGCCACCACCCCTGAGGAATTCCGGCGCCAGACCGACAAGCTGGTCGCCACGATCCGCGCGGTCAACGCCGATCTGGTCGGCCTGATCGAGATCGAGAACGACGGGCTGGAAGCCACCAGTGCGCTGCGTCAGTTCGTCGACGCCCTGAACCGCGGTCAGCCGCGCGCCCGCCACTACAGCGCCGTCGATCCCGGCATGCCGATGCTGGGCCAGGACCAGATCAGCGTCGCGCTGATCTACCGCCGGCAGACGCTGGAAACCGTTGGCCCCGCGCTGGCGATGACCGAGGCGCCCTTCGACCAGCGCCAGCGCGCTCCGCTGCTGCAGCGCTTCCGCGACAAATCCTCCGGCGGCAGCTTTGCGGTCGTCGTCAACCACTGGAAGAGCAAGGGCGGCTGCGACGATGCCGACAGCGCCAACGCCGACCGCGGCGACCTGCAGAGCTGCTGGAACCCCACCCGCGTCGACGCCGCCCGCGCGCTGGCGGAGTGGATCGACCGCGAATCCAACGTCTGGGGTGACGACGATGACGTGCTGATCCTCGGCGACCTCAACGCCTACGCCCAGGAAGACCCGCTGCGCCTGCTCGCCCAGCAGGGCTACGAGCGGCTGGAGCCGGCCAGCGAACCGGCGGCCGACTACACGCTGAGCTACAACGCCGCCGTCGGCGCGCTCGACCACGCGCTGGTGTCGACCAGCCTGCGCCCGCAAGTCGCCGGCGCCGCCATCTGGCACATCAACGCCGACGAGATGCCGGACTTCGACTACAACATCGACAAGCGCAGCAAGGCCCAGCGCCGCCTCTACCGCCCGGACCCATACCGCTCCAGCGACCACGACCCGGTGATCGTCGGGCTGAATCCGGTGAAGTGAGGCCAGGCTCGGTCGCTCCAGGTCAGCGACAGAGCCTTGGCCAGCCGCCAGCGCGCCATCAGCTTCAGCCCGACTCGACCACCTCGCAGTCGACCGCCGATCCGTCCTCGGCGCGGCGGCAAGCTGCCGTGACGCCGACGCAGTCATCCCGGGCCGCCGAACTTCCATCGCCACCGCAGGCTGCGCCGTCGACGAAGCCCCAGAACCAGCCATCGTCGGTCTGACGGCTCCAGGCGTCGCGATAGGCATTCGGGAAGCGCGTCGCCCGACGCAGAGCCCAGAACACCGCAGCATCCCGGGTCAAGGCGGCCTCCACCGCCGGCGCGATCGGCAGCTGTACCCGCACGCGATGCTCATGCCGAGCCAGTCGCGCCACGCAGGCGCGGTCCGCCTCGCCCAGCTCGACCTGATCTCGCTGCGGTCGGAACCAGTCTCCGTCCGCGGCATAAAGCCCGTTCAAGTCCGTCGAGGCCAGGCGCAGCCCGGCCCGGGCATAAGGCACATTGCGCAGCACCCGCGCCTCGATCGGTGTGGCCACCTCGAAGCGTTCCGGCAGACAGCCCTGTTCCAGCAGCCGCTGATACTCCGTCAGCAGCGAGCGCGGACTTGGGCGGGGACTCGCCGAACGCACGGGGTCAGCGACCACCAGCTGCATCACGGTCGGGCCAAGACCAGCGGCCGTGATCGCGGACGGCGTTGGCCGGACCGCGCCGTCATTCCCGCGAATGCCGGAATCCGTGGCCAGCCGGTTGCCACCTTCGGCCAGGGCCGACGTGGCAATGACCCACCCCAGCGCCAGAGCACCCATGCGCAGCCAGCGTCCGGCCGGCACGAACCGATCCGCTGGCGATCGACGGGTCTTCACCTCAGCCCGGCAACAGCTGATTCAACAGCGAGCGCAGGGCCAACGGCTTCAGCGGCTTGTTGAGCAGGAAGCAGCCCGCTTCGCGGGCGGCAGCGGCGACGGCGACGCTGTGGTCGGCAGTGATCAGCACGGCGGGGGTCGGACCGAGTTCGCGGCGCAGATCGGCGAGCAGGTCGAGGCCGGTCAGGCCGTCGTCGAGCTGGTAATCCAGCAGCAGCAGCTCCGGGCGGGTGGCTTGCAGCGCGGCGAGGGCGTCGGGGCGACCGGTGGCGCTGAGGACGTGCAATCCCCAGGCGCCGAGCAGCGTGCGCATGCCGTCGAGCACGGCGGGGTCGTTGTCGACCACCAGCACGCGGCCGCGGGTGTGGGGGACGGGTTCGGGCACTGCGCTTGAAATCATCGTCATGGGCGTATGCACACGAGGTAATCGAATCCAGAAAGTGGTACCACGGCCAGGCGTGGACGCCAAGCCCAGCGGATGGTCGAGCAGACGGGCAATGCGATCGGCAATGGCGAGCCCGAGGCCAAGGCCCTGGCCGCCGCGCTGCAGCCGCCGGAACTCCTCGAAGACGCCGCGTTGGTCCTCGGCCGCGATGCCGACGCCACTGTCGACCACGCAGACGCGCAACTGCCCGCCACACCGGCGCACGCCGATGCAGACGCCCCCCGCTTCGGTGTAGCGGATCGCGTTGCCGAGGAAGTTCTGCAGCACGCGACGCAGCAGTTGCGGGTCGCTGGCCACCCAGGCTCGGGTGGGCACGACGCGCAGCGTCAGCCCCTTGGCAGCAGCGAGGGCGCGATGTTCCTCGGCCAGCTGGGCGATCAGCGCGCCGAGGTCGACCGGCTGCACTTCCGGCTTCAGGCCGCCGGCGTCCAGCCGCGAGATGTCGAGCAGGCCGCCGAGCAGGGCTTCGCTGGCGGTCAGCGCACGCTCGATGTTGCCAATCGCCGGACCGTGCGGGCCACCGCGCAGCGCCGGCTCCAACGCGCTGGCGAACAGCCGGGCGGCGTTGATCGGCTGGGCGAGGTCGTGGCTGACCGCGGCAAGCAGGCGGGTCTTGGCGTGGTTGGCGCGTTCGGCTTCGGCCTTGGCCTCGGCCAGTTCGGCAGTGCGGGCGGCTACGCGCTCCTCCAGCGACTCCTTGGCGCGCTTCAGTTCGGCTTCGACCGCGCGGGCGGCGGTGACGTCGTTGAAGGTCGCGACGAAGCCGCCGCCGGGCAGCGGATTGCCGCGAATCTCGATGATCCGGCCATCGGGCAGCGCGCGTTCGGTCAGGTACGGCGTGGCCGCCTGCATGTGGGCGATGCGGCGGGCCAGCGCGGTATCGGGATCGTCGCCGAGCAGGCCGCGGGCGGCGTTGTGGCGGACCAGATCGAGGACCGGCGTGCCCACCGCGAGCAGCGTCGGTGGGTAGTCGAACAGCTCGGCGTAGCGCCGATTCCAGGCCACCAGCTTCAGCTCGGCATCGACCACGCTGATACCCTGCCCCATGTTCTCGAGCGCGGCCTCGAGCACGGTCTGGTTGAAGCGCAGCGCCCGCGAGGTCTGGCCGACCGCGGCGGCCACCGCCTCCAGCGGCGCGTCGGCGGCACCTGCGCGGGTCGAGGCGGCATCGACCAGCGCGCGGGCGGTGGCGCTGCCGACCACGCCGGCCAGCACGCGCTCGACGCGGGCGCGCAGGGCCGGATCGGCGGCGGACAGGTCGGCGACACCGGCGAACAGCGCCTGCACCTCGGCCTCGGGCAACAGCCGCAAGGCCAGCCGGCGCAGCACGCCGACGCCGAGCGCGGATTCCGGTCCGCGCGGCGCGCTGGCCGGGCGCCACAGCAGCGCCACCACGACGTTGGCGGCCAGCGCAGCCAGCGTGCCCAGCAGCAGTGGGTCCTCGCGCGGAGCCGGCGAGACTGCCGCGAGCAGCGTCGGCCAGAGCAGCAGCACCGACCAGACCGCGAAGCCGGCGATCAACCCGGCGATCACCGAGGCCGCCGGCAGCTGCGGCCGATAGACCGCGGCGATCACCGAGGGCGCCAGCAGCGCCAGCGCCGAGAAGCTCAGCGCACCGATGTCGGCCAGCGCGTCGTTCTCGCCCATCGCGCGGCTGTAGAGAAAAGCCAGCAGCAGCACGGCGGCCACCGACAGGCGCCGATGCAACAGCGCCTGCGCGCGCAGATTGCCCTCGGCATCGCCGCGCGGCTGGCGGTCCAGCCGCAGCAGCAGCGGGTTCAGCCAGTGCTGCGCGACCATGATCGACAGCGTCAGCGCCGCCATCACCACCATGCCGGTGGCGGCGCTCATGCCGCCCAGAAAGGCCAGCAGCGCCAGCCCCGGATCGCCGCGCGACAAGGGCAGCGCCAGCACGTGCAGGTCGGTCACTACCCGCGGGTCCAGCAGCTCGCGGCCGGCCCAGGCCAGCGGCAGCGTCGGCAGCGCGATCAGCACCAGATACAGCGGGAAGCCGATCCGCGCGCGCCTGAGATGCGCCGGGTCGCGCAGTTCGACGAAGCCGACGTGGAACTGGTGCGGCAGGCTGACCATCGCCAGCGCGCCGAGCAGGATCAGCGCCAGAAAGCTGCTGCTCGGCCATTGCGGCGGCTGCACGGCCGCAGCGCGCAGCCAGTCGCCCGGCCCGCCGAGCGCGACCAGCGCATAGACGCCGAGCAGCAGCATCACCAGCAACTTGAACAGCGACTCGGCCGCCATCGCCAGGATCAGCCCGCGGTTGTGCGCGGTAGCATCGGCGCGGCGGGTGCCGAAGCCCATCGCAAACGCCGCCATCGCCACCGCCACCCAGAAGGCCAGGTCCTGCCAGGCCGGCGCATCGGCGCGGCCGGCGCCGCCCAGCGCCGCGAAGCTCTGCGCCACCGCCTTCAGCTGCAGGGCGATGTACGGGACCATGCCGAGCACGCAGACCAGCGTCAGCAGCGAGGCCAGCAGGCGGCTCTTGCCGAAGCGCGAGGCCACCAGATCGACCACCGAGGCGCTGTTCTGCTCGCGGGCCAGCGCCGCCAGCTTCATGAGAAACGGCAGGCACAGCGCAAACAGCAGGATCGTGCCGACGAAGGTCGGCGGCAGCGGCCAGCCCGAGCGCGTGGCTTGCGTGACCGTCCCGTAGAAGGTCCACGCGGTGCAGTAGACCGCCAGCGACAGCGTGTAGACCGTCGCCCAATGCCGCATCAGCCAGTCCGGCGCCCGCTCGCCGTAGCGAGCTACGCCGATCAGCGCCAGCGCCCAGACGCCAATCGCCAGCAGGACGGTCTGGATCGACAGCGGCTGGGTGAGGTCGAGGTTCAAGCGTTCGGCGACGGGCGGCGGGGACGCCTACGGTAGCGAAGCCGGATGGCGTCAGCAGAACACCCTGCGCAGCAGCACCCTACTCACCCGCCCGCTCGATCAGCTCGGCCAGAAAGCGGATCTGCCCGCCGCTGCGGGTGTCGTAATCGGCCCCGGAATAGCCCCACCAGTCCCAGCAGCCGCGTGGATTCAGCGGCAGATAGCTGGCCTCGGTCTGCGGATACAGCACCACCACCCGCGCGACATCGGCCCAGCGGTTGAAGCCGGCGCCCTCGACGAAGGCCAGGTCGACCTGTTCGGCTGCCTGCCGGCAGCCATGCAGGGCGATCAGCAGACCGCAGCCGCCCGCCGCGCAGGCCTTCGGGATGTAGGCGTAGCCGGTGTCGGCGATGCCCGACGCCTCGGCGACGTTGAGCGGCCGCTGGTCGAAGGCCCGCAGCTCGCCGTCGCCCGCGCCGGGCTCAACCTCGGTCGGCAGCCCGTAGAGGTGCCTGATCACCTCGCCGGCCAGATCGATTCCGCAGCCGCTGACGTAAGGCGCCTCCGAGGCGCAACTGCCGGCGTCGGCGGTCGGCATCGTGTGCGGCACGGGCCGATCGAAATCGGTCTTCAGGTCCACCGTGACGCCGAGCCGCGCGTACAGCTCGGCCGCGGCGCGGCCCATCGCCGGCAGCACCGTCGTGTCCTGCTGGCCATGAAACACGTACACCCGATCGCCCTCCAGCGCCCGCCGCGGCGCCAGCGCCCCGCCCTGCATCCGCTCACTGGCGATCGCCGCCAGCTCGGGCAGCACCGGGCCGTCGCCGGCATCCGGCGCCATGCAGGTCGTGAGCGCCGTATCCAGATCGCCGCGAGCGCAGTGATACGGCCCGCCGGCAATCAGCCCGGCGCCGACCAGTTTGTCGCCGTGGGCGAGATACAGTTGCTGCGCCATGTACGCGCCCGACGACAGGCCCACCACCGCCACCCGCCCGGCATCGAGCTTCAACGGCGGCAGCGCCGGCGGCGGTGCCGACCACAGCCCGAGGGCCACCAACCAATCGCCGATTGCCATCCCGCAGCTCCCGTCCGTGTGACGCCCCGATCATGGCCGCGCCGCCCGGGCCGGTCAGCTGGACGAAGGGGCGATGTCGGCGGATGCTAGGCTGCCGCCCGCGCTCGGGTGAATCGGATACCGGATGAGCGAACGCATCGACCTGCTCCGCCTGCTGGAACGCGAAAGCGCCCAGACCGAGTGGAAGGAGAACGTCGCCGATGTCGATGACGTCGTCGCCACCATCTCGGCCTTCGCCAACGATTTGCAGAATCTGGGCGGCGGCTACGTGGTCTGCGGAGCACGGGAGGTGCGCGATGCCCACGGCTTCCCGGGCGTGGAGCGGGCCGGACTGTCGGCCGCCCGATTGAAGGAGATCGAGAACCGGGTGCTCGCGCGCTGCCGGGATCGGGTGTCGCCACCGATCGCGCCGCTGGTCGAGGAACTGCCGGCCGATACCGCGAACTGTCGGCTGCTGGTCTTCGTCCAGCCAGCGACCGGCAGCAGCCACAGTTTCCGCCGTGATGCGGACGGCGCAAAGCATTACGTTCGCGTCAGCCGCAGCACGATCGAAGCGCGCAACGGCCTGCTGCGCGACCTGCTGGTGCTCAAGGGTGCACTGGAGCCCTGGGATCGACGGCCCTGCCGCGGCGCCAGCGTCGAGGATCTGGACCTGCTGGCGCTGCGCGAGGTACTCCAGCGACTCGGCCTGCTCGACGCCCAGCAGTCACCGGAGCGCTACCTGTCCGATCGGGTGGCCATCAGTGCCTTCGTGCCGACGCTGCTGGTGCGCGAGCCGCTGACCGACCGGCTGCGTCCGCGAAACTACGCCGTGCTGCTGTTCGGTCGCGACGTGCAGCGCTTCATCCCGGGCGCAGTGGCCTACTTTTCCCGCTATGCCGGTGCGGATCGGGCGGCGCCGCGCGGCGAGCGGCTGGAGCTGGCCGGCACGTTGCTGGAACAGCTGCGCCTCGTGTTGCCGGTGGTCGAGGCAGAAGCCGTCACGCTGTTCGACAAGACCGACTCGCTGCGCCCCTCGTTGAGCAAGTATCCGGTCCGTGCCCTGCGCGAGGCCGTGGTCAATGCCTTCGTGCATCGCGATTACGAGCGGCTGGATCCGCTGCGGATCACCGCCTTCCCGGATCGGCTCGAAGTCCTGTCGCCCGGCGGACTGCCGCTGGGCAGCGACCCACAGACCGTGGCGGAAGGCACCGCCGCGCCGCACTGGCGCAATCAGGCGCTGGCCTGGTTTCTGACCCGGCTCGGCTATGCCGAGGCCGAGGGTCAGGGCATCCGCACGATCCAGAACCTGCTGCAGGCGGCCGGCGCCGGACCCGCGCGCTACACGGTCGACCCGATGCGGGTGCAGTGCGTGCTGCCGGCGCATCCACGGGCAGGGTCGGGCGCGATCGACGCCTGACCCGATCAGAGCGCCCGGCGGATCCGCACCACGGTCGAGTCGTCCGGATGCGGCTCCTCGGCAAAGCCGAGCTTGCCGGCCAGCATCCGCATCGCCGTGTTCTCCTTCAGCGTGTCGCCGTAGATCGACTTGAGGCCGCGGAGCCGGCACTGCTCGATCAACAGCCCCAGCAGCCGCGCGCCCAGGCCCTGCCCCGACAGCTGCCGCGGAATGGTGATCGCGAACTCGGCGCAGCGGTCGGCCGGGTGGAAGCTGGCGCGAGCGACGCCGTAGATCTGCGCCTGACCCGGCGGCTCGGGCCCGGCCAGCACGTAGGCCAGCTCGCGGTCATAGTCCAGCTGGGTCAGCCGCGCCGCCAGCTCATGGGTCATCGCCTTCAGCGGGAACATGAAGCGCATCCGCACTTCGTCGGCGCCCAGGCGGGTGAAGCCGATCTGCAGCTCCCGTTCGTCCTCGGCGCGAATCGGCCGCAGCCGCATCGGCATGCCGTCGCGGGCGGAGAGCATGCGGTCGACATCGCGCGGGGGCGGCGCGAAGGCCAGCGGCACCCGGCCGCGGGGCTCGACCCGCGCGGTCCAGCGCAGCGACAACTCCCCATCACCTGCCCGCGCGACCGCGCCCAGGTCCAGTCGCTCCAGCGCCGGGAAGGCCTCGGCGATCAGCGCGAGTCCGTGCAGCCACCCCGGCAGCTGGGCGCGCAGGTCAGCGTCGGCGCTGGGCCAGCCGCGCCAGCGCTGCGCCAGCTGCGCACAGTCCCGGCGATTCGGCGCCAGCACCTCGACCGCCTGACCGCTGGCCTCGGCGACGTACAGCACCAGCCCGGCCTCGGCATCGCGCTGCAGGCCGAACTCGGCGTCGGCCTCCTCGATCGCCGCCGCCACTTGCAGCCGACCCGGAATGCCGGCCCGCTTCAGCAGCCACGGCAGCAGCGCCGGGTCGTCCTCGGCGCGCTCGGCCAGGATCTCGGCCAGCCCGGCGACCACCGCGCCGTCGTCCTCGACCATCGGCGGCACCGTGGCGGTCAGCGCCGCGCGCTGCTCGAAGTACTGGCGGTTCAGCGCGTAGGCCTTCACGGCCGCTTCCGGCGTCGGGAAGGTGGCGATGCCGCGGCGGCTCAGCTCGGCGTGGCTGCTGGACTGGCCGGCGCCGGTGAAGCAGGTGATCAGCGTGGCCTGATCCGCCGGCGGGGTGGTCAGCGCGCGCGCCACGTCCTCGCCGGTGCTGAAGGTGGCCTCGTGGTGGATCATCAGCACCACGTCAACTTCCGGGTCGCCCGCCAGGATCGGCACCGCCGCGGCGTACTGCGCCGGCGTCACGTTCTGGTGCACGTCCAGCGGATTGGCGAGGTTCGATCGACCGGGAAACAGCGCCGCCAGCTTGTCGGCGGTCGGTCGGCTCCAGACCGCCAGCTCGCCGCCGATGCCGCGCACCGCCCGCTCGCCCAGCGCCAGCAGCGAGGGCGAATTGCCCAGCACCGCGAAGCGCCGGCTGGCATGCGGCCAGGTCGGCAAGTCGACGTTGGTGGCCACGCACAGCGCGTCGAGGTCGTCGACACAGAGCACGCCGGCCCGCTCCAGCGCGCGGCGCAGCACGCGGTTGCGGTCCAGCGTCCAGCTGCCGGGACTGGCGATCTCGCGCGGCACCGGCAGCGCCAGCACCGGCTTGCGAAAGGTGCAGGCGCGCGCCGCCGACAGCAGACGGCGGGTGTTGCCGAAATCCTCCAGATGCAGCAGGACCGCGCGGGTGTCCTCGTCCTCGGCGAAGTAGTCGATGGCATCGGCCAGATTCACGTCCAGCCGGTCGCCCAAGGCGGCCATCGCGGAGAGCCCGACGCCGTGCTGCCGCGCCCATGCGGCGATCACCGACAGCGGCGAGCCCGACCGCGACAGCGCCGCGATGCCTCCGGGCGGTGCGAGTCCGATACCGAAGCTCAGGTCCAGCTGCGCATGCCCGAGCACCAGTCCGGCCGAGGCCGGACCGATCAGTCGCAGGCCGGTACCCTGTACCCGCTTCGCCAGCTGCTCCAGCAGTGCAGATCGCGATTGCCAGAACCAGCCGGATTCGCGGGCCATGCCAACCACGAGCGCCGCCGCGCAGCGACGGACGATCAGGCCCTCGATGGTGGCCGGGACGCTGCTCCAGGGCGCCACCACGATGGCGAGGTCCAGATCTTCCGGCAGCTCGTGGGCATCCGGCAGGCAGGGATGTCCGTAGAGCTGGGTGTGGCGCGGGTTGACCAGATGCAGTTCGGGACGCGGCTCGCGGGTCAGCAGCCGCAGGGTCAGCAATCGACCGAGGCTGCCCTCGCGGTCACTGGCGCCGATCACCGCCAGACGCCGTGGCCGAAACACCCGATGCAGGTTGTAGGCACTCATCGCGGCTCCTGCACGCTGGGATGGCCGTCATTATCCGGAGTCGATTTGACGGGCATGCAAGTCCAGTCGGCGACAACTGCCGGTGAGGTGGAGCCGGCATGAAGGTTGTACGGCCCGGTGCCGACCCGCACCGTTTGCGCGGCGCGGGTCGGGTTGCTGCGGCTCAGGACGGCGATTTGCTGCGCAGCTCGCGGCGCAGAATCTTGCCGACGTTGGTCTTCGGCAGCTCGGCGCGGAACTCGACGTACTTCGGCCGCTTGTAGCCGGTCAGATGCTGCTCGCAGTGGGCGCGGACCTGCGCCTCGGTCAGCGCCGGATCCTTCTTGACGATCACCGCCTTCACCGCCTCGCCGGACTTGGCATCCGGCTCGCCGACCACCGCGGCCTCCAGCACGCCGGGCAGCGTGACCAGCACGTCCTCGATCTCGTTCGGATAGACGTTGAAGCCGGACACCAGAATCATGTCCTTCTTGCGATCGACGATGTAGGTGTAGCCGTCCGTATCCATCCGGGCGATGTCGCCAGTCTTGAGCCAACCATCCGGCGTGAGTGTCTTCGCCGTTTCGTCGGGGCGCTGCCAGTAGCCCTTCATCACCTGCGGGCCGCGCACGCACAGCTCGCCGACTTCACCCACCGCCAGCGGCCGGAAGTCGTCGTCGCGGATCGAATAATCGGTGGAAGGCAACGGCAGACCGATCGAGCCGTTGTAGTCCTTCGCGTTGGCCGGCAGCATCGAGCAGCACGGCGAAGCCTCGGTCAGACCGAAGCCTTCGATCAGCGCGCAGCCGGTGACCTGCTTCCAGCGCTCGGCGACCGCGCGCTGCACGGCCATGCCGCCGCCGATGCTGACCTTGAGCTGCGAGAAGTCCAGCTGGTCGAAGCCCGGCGTGTTCAACAGGCCGTTGTACAGCGTGTTGACCCCGCTGAAACCGGTGAAGCGCAGCGATTTCAGGCGCTTGACGAAGTCCGGCAGGTCGCGCGGATTGGCGATCAGGTGGTTGCAGCCGCCCAGACTCATGAAGACGAGGCAATTCACCGTCAGCGCGAAGATGTGATGCAGCGGCAGCGCGGTGATGACCTCCTCCTCGCCCTCCTTGGCGTTGACCGCGATCCAGGACTTCGCCTGCAGCACGTTCGCGACCATGTTGCCGTGGGTCAGCATCGCGCCCTTGCTGACGCCGGTGGTGCCGCCGGTGTATTGCAGGAAGGCCAGATCATCGTGGCCGATCTCGATCTCCGGCAGCGTGCCGCCGGCATGGCGGGCGAGCACGCTATTGAAATCGTGGGCGCCCGGCAGTGCGTAGGCCGGCACCGCCTTCTTCACCTTGCGGACCACGAAATTGGTCAGCAGCCGCTTCACGAACGACAGACGATCGCCGACCGCCGTGACCACCACCGTCTTCACCTCGGTGCCGGCCAGCGACTGCGCCGCCACCGAGGCCATGTTCTCCAGCACCACCAGCGCCTTCGCGCCGGAGTCCTTGAGCTGGTGATTCAGTTCGCGCGGCGTGTACAGCGGATTGCAGTTGACCACCACCATGCCGGCGCGCAGCGTCCCGAACAGCGCGATCGGGTACTGCAGCAGGTTCGGCATCATCAGCGCGACGCGGTCGCCGCGCTGGAGCTTCAGTTCCTGCAGCAGATAGCAGGCAAAGGCGCGGCTCTGGGCTTCGAGCTCGGTGTAGTTCTGCAGCTGGCCCATGCAACTGAAGGCCGGGCGGCTGCCGAAGCGCGCGCAGGATTCCTCGAGGATGCCGACCAGCGAGCGATACCGGGTGAGATCGACCTCCCGCGGCACGCCGGGTGGGTAATTCCGATACCAGCTGCGATCTCCGTCGATGACACCCATCGTGCTCCCCCTGCCGTTGGTCATGGATTGATGTGAAGACGCCGGACGCTACGCAGTCGTCTGCGAAACCGGCGTTGACATCGTGGAACCTCGAAAGACCGGGGTCAGAGATCGAGGAATCAATCCGTTGCGACCACATCCCGAGCGTCGCACCGGGCTCTCGCGAAACCCGGTCAGTCCCCGACCGGGCGGGCCGCGTCGAACTCCAGTGCCTCGATGCGCTCGCCCGGACACAGGACCCGCCGTGCCGACTCCGGCATCTCCGCGGCTTCGCGGCGACAAGCCAGCTGCAAGTCGCCGTGGTGACGGTCCAGCCAGAGCTTGATCAGCACACCCGGATCCGGGCCGACCTCGTAGAGCGTGGTCGGCGTCTGCGACACGCCCGCAATCAGCATTCGCACAACAAAGTCGACCATCGCTTTCGTGAGGTTCGGATCATCCCGGAGCAGCTGCTCCATCCGCGCGGGCGGGTCGTCGGCGAGCCAGGTCTCGTTGCGCTGCCACGGCGCGCGGGCGGCCCGACGGGCGGCGGACTCCTCGGCAATCTGGTCACGTGTGGCCGCCTGGATGCTGTCGGCCCAGTCCAGACCCTCGGCGGCGCCCGGCCGGGCACTGGGCAGGCCGAAGTCGGCGTCGCTGCCCGCAGTCGGGGCGGCCGGTGCCGAGGGTCGCGTCTCGGCCTCGCTCTGGGCGACCAGCGTCGAGTCCAGCCGGGCCGGCGCCTGCGGCTCGACGCGCAGCGCCTCGCGATCCAGCGCCGGCGCGGCGGCGGTTGGCGCGGCTGGGGTGGCCGGAGCGTCCTCGGCCACCGGCGGCAGCGCCGCCCGCACCGCCGGGGCAGGCGCCGTCAGGGTCGGACGCTCACGGGGCAGCTCGACGGCCACCGCAGCCGGACGCACCCGTTCGGGCTCGGCGCGACGCTCGGGCGGCAGGGCAACCGACGGCGGTGCGCTGGGCGGACGGACGGCCAGCTTCAAGTCCACGCGAGGGCGTTCCGCCGGCGTGACCGTCGGCGCCGGACGTTGTGACTCCGGGACCGCGACCACCGGAGCAACCGGAGCAACGGTGGCCGTGACCGGCGGTGTTGGCCGATCGGGCTCCGCCAGCTCGGCGCGGGCCAGCGTCCGACTGCGCGGCGGCGCGACCGGGCGCGCTACCGGCGCATCCGGGCTCAGCGGCTCGACCACCAGCTCCGGCCGCGTTGGCGTGGCGCGCTCGATCGGGGTGGAAGTCGCCGGCGGCAGGGTGGCTGGCGGCAGATTGGCCACGGTCGGGGCGATCTCGGGCTCGACCGCCGCAACATCCGGCTCGGGCAGCGGCGCCAGCACGGGTGCAGCCCGCAGCTGCGGCGGCAACGCCCGCAGCGGTTCAGACGCCGCCTGCGGCGGCAGGGTCGGCAGCTCGACCTCCACCGTGGGCGATTCCAGCAATCGCGCCAGCTGCTCGGCGGCGTCCGGCGGCAGGCTGGGCGGTCGTGACGTCTCGATTGGTTCTGGCGCATCGACTTCCGAGGCGAGGGCCTCGACCGGCGCCGCCAGTTCGGCCTCGGTGAGCGCATTGCCCGGTGCCGGCACCGGATCCGGCTCGGGACTGGCCACCTCGGCAGCCAGCACCTCGCCAGTGTCGGCCGGCAGGTCGGTCAGGTCCTGCGCGCTGGCCGCCACCGCAGGCTCCGGAGGCGGCAACGTGACCTCGACCAGCGCCTCGGTCTCCTCGGGCTGCGGCTCGGGTGGCGCCGGAGCGGGCGGCGCCTGGACCACGGGCGCGGGCGGCACCGCGGCGGACACGGTGACCGGAGCCGGCGCTTCCGGCGGTGCCGGTGCGGGAGGCGGCGCAGCCGGTTCGGCCGGCACAGGCTCGGCGCCGGCCACGCTCGCTGCGTCCGCCGGCTCGGCCGTCGGGGACGCCGGCTCCTCACCGGTCTCGGCCGGCACCAGCGGCGCCAGATCGGTCAGCGCCTCCGGATCCGGCGCGGGATCGCCGAGCACCACGATCACCGGCTCGGGCTCGGGAAGGGGCAGCGGTGGCGGTTTGGCGGTGTAGAGCTGCCAGAACGCCAGTCCGTTGATCAGCAGGCTGGCAGCGACGGCCAGCAGGATGCTGCCGATCCGTTGCTCCAGCTGGAACGCGCGCAGATGCCGCTGCCGGAAGCGACGACCGGACGGCCAGCGATTCGGCCGCTTCACCAGGAATCCCTCGGCGGGCGGCGGGGTTGACGTCGTCACGCGCGAACGGAAGCCTTCAGGTGGGTGGCCGATGGTCGAGCGGAAGCGCTCGGCACCGCCAGTGCCGCGCGTTCGGGGGCGATCAGTCCGTCAGCGCGGGGAAACGCGCCAGCAGCGTCGGGCGATCGACCATGGCGACCGCCGCACCCAGCGTCTCGCAGGACAGCGCCGCGGCATGCACGGCGAGCGTCAACGCCTCGCGGAACGGTCGGCCCTCGGCCCAGGCCGCAACCAGCGCGCCCGAGCAGGCATCGCCGGCGCCCGTCGTGTCGCGCACCGCCACCGTCGGGGCAGCAATCCGATAGCAGGCCGGCTCGTCCGCCTCGCGGGCGGCCTCGGCCACCGAGACGAAGACACCGGCCTCGCCCAGCGTGACGACGACCCGCGGCGCACCGAGGGCGCGCGCCAGTGCGTGCAGCTGCGCATCGTCCTGCCAGTCGGCGGTGCTCAGGGTTGCGGCCGCCGGCAGCGCACCGACCAGACGCAGCAGCGCCTCGAACTCCGTCTCGTTCGGCGTCAGCACCTCGGCATCGGCCCAGTGTCGCGGCTCCAGTCCGGCCGGCACCGGCGCCGGATTCAGCACCGCGCGAGCCCCATGGCGACGCGCCCAGGCCAGTGCCGCCGCGGTGGCATCGAGCGCGATCTCGCACTGCACCAGCAGCGCGCGCGGCACCTCTTCACCAGCCAGCGCAGCGCCGACGGCCACCGCATCCAGCTCCAGATTGGCGCCCAGCGCCACCACGATCAGGTTCTGCCCGCGGGCATCGACGACGATCGACGCCGCAGCCGTGGCAGCGTCGCGCTCGATGAAGCGTGCCGGCAGGCCGACGTCCCTCGCGAAGGCCAGCGCCGTCGCCGCCGCCGCATCGCGGCCGACGGCACCGATGAAGCGCGTCGGCACACCGTAGCGATGCGCCGCGACCGCCTGGTTGTAACCCTTGCCGCCCGGTCCGGTGCTGTAGCGACCAACCCGGGTTTCGCCGACGCGCGGAAACTGATCGGTCAGCCAGACGTGATCCTGGACGTAGGACCCGACGACGAGTACGGACATGCGAGGCTCCCGGCGAAAACTCAGGTCCCGAACACGACAAAGCCCGCCGTGGCGGGCTTTGTGACGATCAAGGGCGCGACGCGCTTACTTGATCTTGGCTTCCTTGTAGATCACGTGCTTGCGCACGACCGGATCGTACTTTTTGAACTCCAGCTTGTTCGGCGTGGACTTCTTGTTCTTGGTCGTGGTGTAGAAGTGGCCGGTTTGGGCCGAGGACACCAGTCGAATCTTGTCACGCATGGCTCAGTCTCCTGCTCGGTTCAGACGCGATCGCCGCGCTTGCGCATCTCGGCCAACACGGTCTCGATGCCATTCTTGTCGATCGTCCGCATGGCATGCATGCTGACCCGCAGACGTACGAAGCGGTTTTCGCTCGCCACCCAGAAGCGATGCCACTGCAGATTCGGCAGGTAGCGGCGACGGGTCTTGTTGTTCGCGTGCGAGACGTTGTTACCGGAGAGCGGGCCCTTGCCCGTCACTTGGCAGACGCGTGCCATGATCCACCTCGATCCATGATTTGTGGGCGCGCCATCATCCGGACGGCGCCGCGGAGCCGCGCTTTATACCCGGCAGGCCTGCAGTGAACAAGCACGACCGCTCAACTCCCCGGCCGGGCGCAGCCACGCTTCAGCCTTCCTCGCGAACCTCGCTGCGGCGGACCCGACGACTCAGCCACGCCACACCGGCGATGTCGACGATCCCGACCCAGAGTCGATTCCAGACGCCGTACTTGCTGCGGCCGGCCTGTCGCGGCCGGTGCGAGACCGGGACCGACTGCACGCCATGCCCGCCGCGACGCACCAGCGCCGGCAGGAACCGATGCATGTGGTCGAAGTACGGCAGTTCGAGGAACACCGCGCGATCGATCAGCTTGATGCCGCAGCCGGTGTCCGGCGTGGCATCCCCCAGCAGCCGGCTGCGGACCGCATTGGCGACCGCGCTGCTGATCCGCTTCACCGCGCTGTCCTTGCGCTCCACCCGCCAACCCTGGAACAGCCGGATGTCCGCCGGCGCCTGATCCCGCGCCGCAAGCAGCGCCGGAAGATCGGCCGGATCGTTCTGGCCGTCACCGTCGAGCGTCGCCACCCATGCCGCCCGGGCCGCCCGGATACCCGTATGCACCGCGGTGCTCTGGCCACACTGCGACAGCTGCCGCAACACCCGCAGCTCCGGGTGCAGTGCCTGCAACTCGCGCAGTCGCGCCAGGGTGTCGTCGCGACTGGCGTCATCGACGAACACCATCTCGAAAGCCAGCCGAGGCCGCAGCACGGCAGCGATCTCACCGACCAGTGCCGCCACATTGGCCGCCTCGTCATGCACCGGCACGACGACGCTCAGGATCGGCTGCGAGGTAGCGCGGTTCGACAAGGGTGGACATCCGGCGTGAGAGGCGCGCGAGCGTAGCGATCGACGGCGAGCACACACCTTAAGCCACGTGAAGATTCAGCCACGAGGGCTTCTCGAGAACCCCGGTCCCCGCCTCGAAGAATCATCGCAACGGACTGATTCTTCGACATCCGGCCCGAGGCTTGACGAGGTTCCGGCGAGCACCGGGCTGAAACGCCGAAGCGACCGCATTCCGACCCCGCTACGCGGACTTCAGCGCCTCGACGATCCGCGCAGCCAGTTCGACGGAAATGCCCGGCACCCGGGTCAGGTCCTCGACGCCGGCCCGCCGCAGACCTCGCAGGCCGCCGAACTGCTTCAACAGCGCCTGCCGACGCTTCGGCCCGACCCCGTCGATCGCCTCCAGCGGCGAGGCGCTGCGCGCCTGCGCCCGCCGCGCCCGATGGCCGGTGATCGCGAAGCGATGGGCCTCGTCGCGGACCTGCTGGATCAGGTGCGAGGCCAGCGACTGTCCGCCCGGGTAGACCTCGATCAGGTCGCGACCGACCAGCAGGGTTTCGTCGCCGGCCTTGCGCGCCTCGCCCTTGGCGACGCCGACAGTCAGCGGCACGCTCACCCCCAGTTCGTCGAGCACCGCAAACGCCCGGGCCAGCTGGCCGCGACCGCCGTCGATCAGCAGCAGGTCGGGCGCCTGCCCTTCGCCCTCGCGCAATCGCCGGAAGCGTCGCCGCAGGGCCTGTTCCATCGCCGCGTAATCGTCCCCACCGGTGATGTCCTCGATGTTGTAGCGGCGGTACTCGGCTTTCTGCGGGCCTTCCGGCCCGAACACCACGCAGGAGGCCACGGTCGCCTCGCCCATCGTGTGACTGATGTCGAAGCACTCGATCCGCTCGACCGGATCCGGCAGACCATGTCCGCCCAGCAGCTCGCGCAGCGCGGCGTAGCGGCTGGCCAGCGTGCTCTGCGACAACAGTTCTGCGGCCAGCATGGCGCGCGCGCTGCTCAGGGACATTTCCAGCCAGCGTGCCCGATCCGCCCGCGGGGCGCTCACCAGCTTCGGCACCGGCTGGCCACGCTCGGTCGCCAGCGCGGCCAGCGCCTCGGCCAGCACCCCGGCATCGTCCGGCGGCGGATGCACGAGGATCTCCGGCGGCAGCGGATGCTCGGCGTAGTGCTGGATCAGGAAGCTCTCCAGCAGCACGGCCGGCTCCACGGGGGTCGGCAAGCGCGGTAACAGCGTGTGGCCACCGCGGTTCATGCCGTGCCGCAGGCTCATCTGATGAATCGCGCCGATGCCGCCCTCGACCAGCACGCTGACCACGTCGAGGTCGCCGCTGCCGGCCTCCACGGACTGTTTGGCCTGCACTCGCTGCAGGGCGGCCAGCCGATCCCGCAACTCGGCTGCCCGCTCGAACTCCAGCGCCTGCGCGGCAGCGTCCATCTGCGCGATCAGCGCCTCGCTGACCAGATTGCTGCGGCCCTCCAGAAACAGCGTCGCGAGACGCACGTGATCGGCATACACGTCCTCGCGGATCAGCCCCACGCAGGGGGCGCTGCAGCGCTTCAGCTGATGCTCCAGACAGGGCCGCGTCCGGCTCTTGAACACCGCGTCCTCGCAGCTGCGCAGCTGGAACAGCCGATGCAGCGTCGACAAGGTCTCGCGCACCGCCCAGGCGCTGACGAACGGCCCGAAGTAACTGCCCTTGCGCTCACGCGACCCGCGATAGAACTGCAGCCGCGGGAACACCTCGCCCGCCGGCAGAAACAGGTAGGGATAGCTCTTGTCATCCCGCAGTTCGATGTTGTAGCGCGGCTTCAGCGTCTTGATCAGCCGGTTTTCCAGCAGCAGTGCATCGGCCTCGGTGCGCGTGACGATGACCTCGATGCGCTCGATCTGGCGGACCATCGACGCCAGCCGCGGATCCAGCTGCGGCCGGCTGAAGTAACTCTCGACGCGCCGGCGCAGATTGCGCGCCTTGCCGACGTACAGCAGTCGACCGGCGGCGTCGAACATCCGGTAGACCCCAGCCTCGGTGGTCAGGGTGCGTGCGAAGGCGCGACCGTCGAAAGGCGGCGCCGGGGTGCTGCGATCGTCCATCCACGCAGGGTAACGCCACCCGCCGTCACCCGCGTTGTTCCACCGTGCACCGGGCCTGAGCAATGCCGTCCGAAGCCAATGGAAGATTCAGGCGCGCTTCGATCCCCGATGCTTACTTTCGGGCCTGCTCCGCAGTTATCATTCTGAACAGATGGCGCGTCTCGTCCCGATTGTCTGCCTGACGCTGTGCGCCTTCGGCGCGCAGGCAGACGACGACAGGCTGAAGTCCGACCTGCAGATCGCTGCGGCTGAAGTGCAGCGGGAAACCAGGGGAAAGATCCTGTCGGCGACGAAGATCGAGTCGGGCCGGCGGGCGGTTTTCCGGATCAAGGTACTGACCGAGGATGGTCAGGTCCGCGTGATCCAGATTCCCGAACGGCGTATCGAGCGTGCCCGGCGCGACGGGGCTACCGGCACGACCGAAGCCAAAGAGGCGCCCGCTGACCAGAAACAGATTGAAGAACCGGAGGACTGAGCATGCGTGTACTGATCATCGAAGACGAAGCGCCCTTGCGCGAGACCCTGGCCGCACGACTGCAGCGCGAAGGTTTCGCGGTCGATGCGGTGGCCGATGGCGAGGAAGGGATGTATCTCGGCAAGGAGATCCCCTTCGACATCGCGATCATCGACCTGGGCCTGCCGAAGATGACCGGCATCGAGGTCGTCAAGAAGCTCCGCGAGGCCCAGCGCAAGTACCCGATCCTGATCCTGACCGCGCGCTCCAGCTGGCAGGACAAGGTCGAGGGCCTGAAGAGCGGCGCGGATGACTACCTGACCAAGCCCTTCCACATCGAAGAACTGCTGGCGCGGATGAACGCGCTGGTCCGTCGCTCGGCGGGCTGGAGCAAGCCGGTGCTGGAGTGCGGCCCGTACAAGCTCGACACCACCGCCCAGCGCGTCACGCTCAACGACCAGCCGGTCGACCTGACCTCCTACGAGTACAAGGTACTGGAGTACCTGATGCTCCACGCCGGCGAACTGGTCAGCAAGAGCGATCTGACCGAGCACATCTACGAACAGGACTTCGACCGCGACAGCAACGTCATCGAGGTCTTCGTCGGCCGCCTGCGCAAGAAGCTGGATCCGAGCGGCGACCTGAAGCCGATCGAGACGGTCCGCGGTCGCGGCTACCGCTTCGCGATTCCGCGCACGCCCTGACGCCTCCGGCCGGATCGCTCCGGCCCGTCCGTGGCCAAGGCCCGTCGTCCGCTGTCCATCACCTCCAGACTGGTGCTCGCCACCAGTCTGGTGCTCGGCGCCTTCGCGCTGGCGACCGGCATCGCGCTGGACCGCGCCTTCGAGCAGAGCCAGCAGCTGGCCATCCAGCAACGCCTCGAAGGCTTCTTCTACTCCTACCTGCAGGGCACCGACATCGGCCGCGGCGGCGATCTGATCCTGCCGGAAGTGCTGCCGGAACAACGCTTCGAACGACCGGGCAGCGGCCTGTACGCCGCCGTGCGCGGCGAGACGCTCTACTGGACCAGCCCGTCGATGCTGGGTCGGAATCTGCCCTTCGAAGAGACGCTGCAGCCCGGCGAGTACCGCTTCATCGGTCCGATCGACACCGAGATCGGCCAGATCTTCGTCTATGAACGCGGCGTGCGCTTCAGCAACGGCCGCAGCGATCACCCCTTCACCTTCTACATCGCCGAGCACATCCGCAATTCCGAGCGCGAGCGGGAAGCCTTCCGCGACACCCTGCTGGTGGTACTCGGCGGCTCCTGCGTGCTGCTGCTGCTGACCCAGGGCCTGATCCTGCGCTGGGCGATGCGCCCGCTGCGCGACGTGACCGAGGATCTGGCACGCGTCGAGCGCGGCGAGCACGAGGCACTGGATACCGCCTACCCGGCTGAAGTCGAGGTGCTGACCGAGAGCATCGACCGCTTCATCAAGAGCGAACGCGACACGTTGAAGCGCTATCGGAACACGCTGGGCGATCTGGCGCACAGCCTGAAGACGCCACTGGCGGTGATCCGCGGCTCACTCGAAAGCGCCTCCGGTCTGGAGGAAGCGCGCAACGGCGCCCTGCCCCAGGTCAAGCGGATGGACGACATCGTCGCCTACCAGTTGGCCCGGGCCCGGGCCAGCGGCCACGCCACCTATGCGGCTCCAGTGGCAATCGATAGCTTTGCCGAGGAGATCGTCAATAGCCTGGAGAAGGTCTACGCCAGCCGCGGCGTGCTCTGCGAGTTCGACCTCGATCCGCAGGCGCGTTTCCATGGAGAGCCCGGCGACATCCAGGAAGTGCTGGGCAACCTGCTCGACAACGCCTTCAAATGGGCGAAGGGCCGGGTGCTGCTGACCACCCGGGCAATGCACAAATCCCGCGAGCGGCGTGCGGGGCTCTTGATCCGCGTCGAGGACGACGGCCCCGGGATTCCGCCGGAAAAGGTCGAGGCCCTGCTGAAACGCGGCGTCCGCGGCGACGAGCGCGTGCAGGGTCATGGCATCGGCATGTCGATCGTGCTCGACGTGGTCGAGAGTTACCGTGGCCAGCTCAGCGTGCATCGCTCCGAAGAAATGGGCGGCGCCGCCTTCGAAGTGCTGATCACGCCGCTCTGAAGAGTTGCCAAAGCAGCCTCACAGGGTCGTCCGCTCTGCCGATTGCAGGATCTGCTGTCGATCACCCGAGACCAGTGCCGGCAGAGATCCCTCCGTCAAGAGCAGTGGGTTCCCGCTTTTGCGGGAATGGGGCGACGTTGCCGGCGCGCCGGCAAGTGGATTTCCGCTTTCGCGGAAATGACGCTGCCCCTACGGTCGAACGCGAGAACCGCCATCGTCGTCCCCGCGCACGCGGCCTTGATCCTGCTCACCGGATCAAGGGGGTCGAGATCTTCCAATTCGGACTTCGGTGGTCGGCGGCCGCCGTTACGGCCGCCGAACCCCGCTTCAGGCGTCCTTCGGCAGGAAAAAGAACTCGCTGCCCTCGTGGCCGGCGAACTTCAGCGCCGCATAGGCCGGACGCTGCTGCACACGCAAGGCGCTGGCACGGATGCCGACCTGCTGACGGACATCGCTGAAGATGCGCGAACCCTCGCTCAGCGTGTCATTGCTGCGCAAAGCCCGCAGGAACGCCGACGCGAAGATCGAATGCTCGCCACCCTCGGCATCCAGCACGGGCTCCAGGCCACCCGAAGTGATGACCGTGCGCGCCTTGACGCGGGAAATGAACAGCAGATCCTCTTCCTTGGCGTCCACCGGCAACGGCCGGATCGCGCTGCCCCCGATCGCGCCCGAATAGCAGGAATCGGCCACCACCATCACGTGTTTCGCCTGCATCGCCCCGACGAAGTCGGTCACCACCTTGTTGCTCACCCACGTCGCCGGTGCGCCTTTCTGGCCCTCGACCGGAATCCAGTGACCGTCGCCGGCGGCGTCGAGCTGACCGTGTCCGGCAAAGTAGATCAGCAGGTTGTCGGTGTTCTTCAGCGTGGTGGTGTACTCGCTGAGTGCCTGGATGATCTGGGCGCGGCTGGCATTGACCAGCGTCTGCACCTTGTAGCCGTAGCGCTCGCTGAGCACCTTGGACAGCGCCTGAGCATCGTTGACTGGCGTCTGCAGCGGTGCAAAACCGGTGTAGCCAGCATTGCCGATCACCAGCGCATGGAAGTTGCCGAGGTCGCTGCGCATGCGGCGCTTGAACATGCCGCTGACCGCCCGCTTGTCGGCCTGACCGGCATTCTGCTCGGCCATGGTCAGCACGAAGTTCTCGACCGTGCTCATGCCGTCCTCGGTGACGGCCTGGATTTCGACGGCCGTATCGGAAGCCAACACGGGGATGTTCGCCTCGAAGATGCCATCCTCGTCGATTTCCGCCGAAACGTCGCGATCATTGATCTTCAGGGTGCGAAGTCCCTCCGCCGGGTACACGCGACCAATGACCTGATAGGTCGGCACCGCCGCGAGCAGCGGCGCCGCCAGCACGCCGGCGCGAGTCAGCGACAGCTTCGGCGAGATCACCGAAATCTGCGGCGCGGTGCCTTTCGGCGCCGGACCGCGCTTGCCGAGGTCGACGCCGAGCTGGGCCAGCTTGCTGTCGGTGGTGGCTTTGGCCATCGCCAGATCGACACGTTGCGTTTCCAGCGTCTGCTCCAGCTCGGCAATTCGGGCCTGCGCCGCCTTCGCCTGCTGGCTGGCCGCAGCCAGACCGGCGGCTTGCTGCTTGAGTCGAGCGACTTCGGCTTCCGCCTGCGCCACCGCGGCCTGACGAGACTTGAGCTGCTCGCGCGCGGCCGCCAGATCGCCCTTCAGCGTCGTGGTCTCGACCCGCAGGCGCTCCAGTTCCTCGGCATCGGCCTTGCGTTGCGCCTGTTCGGCCTCGGTGGTCACCTCCAGCGTGCTCTCGGTCAGCCCGGACGCCTTCCGGTACCAGTTCATTGCCTGGACCATGTCGCGCGCTACACCTTCGCCGCGCTCGTACAGGCTGCCCAGATTGATCATCGCGGTGGAGTTGCCCTTCTCCGCGGACTTCCGGTACCACTGCAGCGCTGCAGCGAAGTCCGGATCGGTGCCCAGGCCCTTTTCGTAGATCTCGCCGACGTAGTTCATCGCGTTGGCGTCGCCCTCCTTCGCTGCCGGCAGCCACGCCTTCAGCGCGGTGCCGTAGTTGGCGCGGTCATAGGCCACGTACTCGCCGCCGCGGATCGCGCAATCCTTCGCCGATGTGCGGATCGGCTTGCGCGCCGCCAGATAGGTGAAGCCCTCGCCCATCTGCCGGATCTGCGGCGGCAGCAGGCAGTCGACGATCAGCAGGCTGTCGGTGCTGATGCCGCCCTCGGGAATCACGACCTTCTCGCGCTTCGCCCAGGCCTGCGGCCCTCCGGCCATCAGCCCGACGAACAGGGTCAGAAACATCACGCCCCAGCGCTGTCGCGCCGGGCTTCGATCAACCGCGCTTGCGTTCATCGCCCACTCCTCGCCGATTCCGGCTTCAGAACTCGAAACGGCCACCGAGGTTCAACGAACCCCGACTCAATCCATCCAGGCCCAGCAGCTCGCGGTACGACACATACGCCTGCCGACCGTTGGCCATCACGAACACGAAACCGAGCCCGACGTTGCCGAAGGTGCGGTCCGTATCGTCGCTGCGCACCCGGAATGTGTTGCCGGGCGAGCCCAGCAACTGGGCTTCGATCAGCAGATTCTGGTTGCGCATCTCGCGATTCAGGCTGATGTCGAACTGTGGCAGCAGGACCCCGTTGGCGAGGCTGAAGGCCCGGCTGACGCTGACCCCGAAAGCCAGCTGCACCGACTTGCCGTTGTTCTCGGAGAAGCTGGCGTTGTTCGAGCCGGCGCCGGTCTCGACGAAGGGATCGTAGGTGGTGTCGGCATAGCGCAGGCTGGCGTTCGGCGTGATCGACCAGCCACCGCGGTTGAAGTGGTATCCGCTGGCAAGCGCCACTGCCAGCTGGTCGCCATCGGTCTGACCCTGCGCCAGCCGGTCGACCACACCAGGAACCAGGATCCGCCGCTGCATCGCGAAGTCGAGCTGGCCATAGCTGACCCGGGCATCGACGTACCAGCGCTCCAGCGGGTAGTAGGAGGTGTAGCCGGTCAGCGTCCAGCCCTTGGTGTCGAGGCGGCCATCGTCGCTGAGGTTGCTCTGGAACTTGTTCCAGCCCACCGCCCCGCCGAACACCAGTCGTGCCGACTTCCGGTAATCCACGCCCGCGGTCAGCGCATAGGAATCGAAATCCGCCACCGTGTTGCGTTCTCGCGCACTGATGTCCTGTTCACCGAAGCTGAGGGTGCCGTTGACGAAACCGCCCCAGGGTGAGATCAGGTCGCCACTGCCGCCGACCGCCGGCTCGTCCTCCTCGGTCTGACCGAAGCCCTTGAAGATCGACAGCGGGATGGCTTGCCGACCCACCTGCACGGTCAGTCCGCTGACCGAGAAACCACCGCCGCCGCCACGCAGTTCGCTGATCCGTGCGTCGACGTTGGTGAACTGGGTGGCGACCAACTGGTTGGCCGACAGCGCCTGCGACAGGACCTCTTCCGGGAACAGCGCCCGAAGTCCACGGGTGGCGCCTGCAATGTCGCCGTTCAGCCGTGCACGAATGATCGAATCGCACTGGGCCACGAGATCGGCCGGCGGATTGGCGCAGATGTCGGCCACTGTGGGAACCGCATCCCGCGCGAAGACATCGGTGATGTCGGTCAGAATCTGCTCGATCACATCACTGTCATCGGGTGAGCCGATCGAGACGGTGTAGGTCGCGGAATTGTTCGTCGGGACCGGATCGGCAGGCGTGCCGCTGACGTTGAGTCCGAGGTTGACCGAACCCAGCGTGTTCTGCGACGCCAGCGTCAGCACCACCACGCGCTGTTCGCGGGCAGGCAGTCCACCGGTGAGATCACAGCGCAACTCCTGACCGGTCACGGCACAGACACTGAGCCCGGCCGCCGAGACGAAGCGCAATGCTGCCGGCAGGGTGCCGAGGATCCGGATATTGCTGGCCGACTCGGGGCCGTTGTTGGCGACCGTCACGCTCAACTGAAGCTCGCCGCCCAGCTTCACCTGCGCAGGGCCATTCACCATCAGCGCGAGATCAGCCGCCTGCGGGGGCGCCACCACCAGTGTCGCGCTGGCTTCCGCGACATTGTTGGTTGGGATCGGATCCATGGTCTGCGCGCTGGCGATGAAGCGCGCGGCAACCTGCGGCAGCGCCGCGGTCAGCCGGACCCGAAGTTCGCCGTCGATCTGGGCACCACTGGCCAGCGCACCGATGGTGCAGGTGCCGGCACCCGCGTTGACCGCACAGGCCTGGCCGCCGAATTGCGCCGACTGCACCAGCACGCCGGTGGCGGGCAGCTGCAGCGTGACGATCGTGGCCTGCGCCGTATCCGGCCCGAGGTTGCGCAGCGTTGCGCGGAACTGCAGCTCCGCATTGATGCCGCTGTAGCTGCCCGGCGTGACCAGCGCGCTCAACGCCAGATCCGCCATCGGCGTGGCCGGCGGCTGCACGCGGGTGCTGGCCGAAGCTTCGTTGTTGGCCGGATTCTCGTCGTTGCTGGAGCTGATGGTCGCCACATTGGTCAACACGCCGGTGGCGGTGCTGCTCACATCCACCTCGATGCGATAACTCTGCTGGGCGCCGGCGGCCAGCGTGGCAATGCTGCAGCGGATCACCGCCCCGGTCGTGCAACCGGCCGGCGTCACCGAACGCAGCGTGACCCCGACAGGCAGCGTATCGCTCAGTTCCACGCCAAAAGCATCGGCATTACCAACGTTGCTGGCAGTGACCGTATAGCTCAGCCGACCGCCCGCCAACACCTCCGACAGGTCGACCGTCTTGGCAACGGCCGCATCCGGACGCAGGGCGGCCGTGACGGTGGTCTGCACCGTGGACTCCACGAAGTCCTCCTCGCCGAACTCCGCCCTGGCCACGTTGGTGATGGTGGTCGGAGCGGTCGGCGCGACGACCCGCAGCGTGATGGTCTGCGTCGCACCCGGTGCCAGCGTCAACAGGCATTCCACCAGCGTGCCCAGCGCACTGCAGCCCGTACCATTGACCGACAGCAGACCGACACCGGCCGGCAAGGGATCCCGCACCCGCAGGTTGCTGACCGGGAAGCTGCCGGCATTGCGGACTTGCAGGCCGTATTCGAATTCGCTGCCGGCACTGACCGTGGCCGGACCGGTCTTCAGCAGCTCGACCACCGGTGGCGCCGCGGTGACCGTCACCGGCAGGCTGGTCGGCGCCGGATTCGGGTCGAAGTTGCCGGGCAGGGTCGCGTTCGCCGTCGCGGTGAGTACGGTCGGGCTGCCGACCTGCGGGGCCGTCACCCGGATTTCGGCGGTCGGCGTCGACGTCGTAGCCGGCGCCGTGCGGTTGCAGTTGACCGTCTGGCCGCTGGCAGCGCAGGACCAGCCGGCACCGCCGGGAATCGAGGTCAACGTCACATTGGCCGGCAGATTGAGCTGGGCGGTGGAAGCGGCAGGGATCGTCCCCGCCGCGCTGATGCCGAGGAAGTAGGAAAACACGCTGCCGGAAGCCACCGGATTCTGACTGGCCGTCAAGGTCGCCGACGCGTCCAGTGCGGTGCCGAAGGTCACGGACGACTGGGCGCTGACCGGCGTGACCTGCGCCGAGCTCACGCTGGCCTGATTGATCAAAGTCTGTCCGCCCACTCCTGCTTGCGGCGTGGTGCGCAAGACCAATGCTGGCGCGCTGGCGCCGGCGGCCAGCGATTGCGTCAACAGACAGCTGACCGACTGACCACTGCCACTGCAGGACCATGCGGGCGTGCCGGACTGGACACTGGCGAACACCAGACCGGTCGGCAGCGTATCGGTGATGGTCAAGCCGCTCAGGCTGACGTTGTTGCCGGTGCCCGCACTCAGGTTGAGCTGGAAGTCGACCGGCTGCGTCGGGCTGGCGGGACTTGCGGTCAGCGTGCTCTTGGCGAAGTTCACCAGCGCAACCGCCGGCGCGATGCTGACGCCGACGCTGCCGAAGTTGTTGTTGCCGTTGGGATCCACGGGTGCCGAAACCGCGAGGCTCGCCAGCGCGCCCGTGGCTGCCGACACCGCCTCGGCACCGACCGTGAAGGCCTGAGTGCTGCCCCCGTTCGGCGTGCCGCTGTAGCTGCAGGCGATCAGGCCGCCGGGAGCCGTGCTGCCCGAGCAGTTGAAGGGGCCGCTGTTGCCGCTCGGCAAATAGCGGACCTGGTCCGGCAGGTCCAGGGTCACCTGCACGCCGGTCCAATCGCCCGTGAAGGGGCCAGCGTTGGCCACGCTCAGGTTGTAGGCGAAGGGCTGACCGACGATCACGGATGCGGGAGCCGCGACGCCGGACACGCTGAAATCGCGCTGGACCGTGACGGTCGTGGTCGTGGAGCCACCCGTGCCGATACCACCAATGGTGGTATTCGCACTCACAACGAAAGATTGCGTCGGCGGGCTGATGGCGCCGGCCGTGGGCATCTGCAAACTGAAGTCGAAGACCCGGGTCCCCATCATCGGGATGCTGTCGCTCAAGCTACAAGTGACCGCAAATGTCGTGCCGTCACAGTTCAGTCCGGCACCGACGCTCTGCAAGGTCAAGGCGTTACTGGCCGTCAGGCTCACCAAGGCCCCGGAGACCGGACTACTGCCGGAGTTATTGATCCGGATCTGGTAGCTGACCGAACTGCCGGGCAGGACCGGATTGGCCGGCGCAACCTGCAGCAGCGTCGTTGTCAAACCCGAGCCGCGCACCGTGGTGCCGGCACCGGAGACCACCGTACCCGGCGCCGCCATCGGAACCGGGGCCACCCGCAGGGGTTGCTGGGCCTGCGCCAGCGCACCGCCCAGTGCGGCGGTGACCAGTAACAGTCGGGCGAGAAGCTTCGAGCAGCGGAACATGGTCATCGGATCCTCGTCTGGCGCAAGCGCAATTTCACGCCGAAGCTGCAAGTGTCGCGTTCGGCGTCGTCGGGCTGCAAGGATTTGTGACGCCGATCACGCATCCTGAATGCACATCCCGCGCCGCGACCTCGCCCGGCGGCGGCCTCGACACGCTTCATACAATTGTCGGCCCGAAAAAACCGGAACGGGTTTGCAGAATGGCTGACGCTCCAGCGACCACCCCCGCGCCCGGCCGGGCGAAACAGATCAATCGCGCCGCCGTGGTGGATCGCAACTATCGAACCCTGCTCGAAACCGGCATCGATCCCGACCAGGGTCTGCCTGACACCGGGTTCCCGGCCGATCGCGACCTGCTGGAATTGCACGAGTCGATGACGATCAGCCGACAGCTGGACCTGATGGCGCGCGCCCTTCGGGTGCAGAACAAGGTCTACTACACCATCGGCAGCTCGGGCCACGAAGGCAACGCGATGGTGGCACGGCTCAGCCGGCACACCGATCCGGCCTTCCTGCATTACCGATCCGGCGGCTTCATGGCCGAGCGGTCGCGCCAGTTCCCCGGTATCGACCCGATCCGCGACAGCGCCCTGTCTTTCGCGGCCAGTGCGCTGGACCCGGCCAGCGGCGGCCGCCACAAGGTCTGGGGCAGCAAGCCACTGTGGGTCCTGCCACAGACCTCGACGATCGCCAGCCATCTGCCGAAGGCCTACGGCACGGCGCTGGCCATCGAGTCGGCCAGGCGCCAGGGCCTGCCGCTGCCGGTACCCGCGGATTCGATCGTTATCTGCAGCTTCGGCGATGCATCAGCCAATCACTCCACGGCACAAGGAGCGTTCAACGCGGCGGCGTGGAGCACTTATCAGGGACTCTCGGCGCCGGTGCTGTTCGTTTGTGAAGATAATCACATCGGCATTTCGGTGCGGACGCCGAAAGGCTGGATTGCGCACAGTTTTGCATCACGTCCGGGTCTGCGCTATTTCTATGCCGACGGATTGGATCCGGTCGCCGGCTTTGCCGATGTGGCGGCCGCCGTCGACTATGTCCGCCGTGAGCGCAAGCCGGCATTCCTGCATCTGCGCACGACCCGACTGATGGGTCATGCCGGTACCGACTTCGAGATCGAATACCGACCGCTCGAGGACATTGAGGCCGCAGAAGCGCTGGATCCCCTGCTCGCGTCAGCTCGATGCATTCTCGAACGGGGACTCCGTAGCCCTGCCGAATTGCTGGCCGACTACGAGGCGATTGGTCGGCGCTGCTTCGAAGCGGCCGACGCTGCCGATCGCACACCCAAGCTGAGCTCGCTGGCCGAGGTCATCGAGCCACTGGCGCCGTTGCGGCCTGCTGCAGTGCTCGCCGAGGCTCAACGTGTCGCCGACGTCGCTGCGCGCGAAGCGCTGTTCGGCGGCGCCGCCGCCCTGCCCGAACACCAACCACCCCGGCATCTGGCGATCCAGATCAATCAGGCGCTGCACGACTTGTTGCTGAAGTATCCCGAGGCGGCAGTCTTCGGTGAGGACGTTGCGCAGAAAGGCGGCGTCTACACGGTCACCAAAGGCTTGTTTCGCAGCTTCAAGGGCCAGCGGGTTTTCAATACCCTGCTGGACGAACAGACGATTCTGGGGCTGGCGCAAGGCTACGCCAACATGGGGCTCCTGCCGATTCCGGAGATCCAATACCTCGCCTATTTCCACAACGCCTGCGACCAGATTCGCGGCGAGGCCTGCTCGCTGCAGTTTTTCAGCAACAACCAGTACGCCAATCCGATGTTGATGCGAATTGCCGGATTGGGCTACCAGAAGGGCTTCGGCGGCCATTTCCACAATGACAACTCGATTGCCGCGCTGCGCGATATTCCGGGACTGGTCATCGGTTGTCCGTCGCGTGGCGATGATGCTGCTCTGATGTTGCGCACGCTGGCCGCTGCCGCTCGGGTCGATGGTCGGGTCTGTGCCTTCCTCGAACCGATCGCGCTTTACATGACCAAGGACTTGCACGAACCCGGCGACGGACTCTGGCAGTTTCCCTACCCCGCCCCGAGCCAGGCGATGGGGTGGCTGGAGCCGCGGGTCTACGACGAGGACGCAGGTGACCTGTTGATCATCAGCTACGGCAACGGGGTTCCGATGTCACTTCGCACCGCCAGGATGCTGCGCGAGCGACATGGCATCGGCGTGCGCGTGCTGGATCTGCGCTGGCTGCTGCCGCTCAACGAGGCTGAGATCTGCAGGCATGCCGCAGCCTGCCGTCACATCCTCATTGTCGACGAGGGCCGGCGCAGCGCCGGCGTCGGCGAAGGCATCTACACCGCGCTGGTCGAAGGCGGATTGGGCGCGCTCCCGATTCGGCGGGTGGTCGGCGCGGACACTTACACACCGCTGGCCGGCGCCGCAGCCTTCGTGCTGCCGAATGATGCCGAGGTCCTGGCGGCCGCATCCTGCCTTCTGGGCTTCTCGGGCTGACTCGTGCCTGCCCTTCCACAAAGCATTGCCGTACACTCGACGCCATGAGCGCTCAGGTTCCCATGACCATCTTGTTCGCCGACATCTCGGGCAGCACGAAGCTGTTCGAGTCGCGCGGCGATGTTGCTGCCCGCAGCATCACGTCGGTGATTCTTGCCGCATTGGGCGAAATCGCCGTCAGGCATGCGGGCCGGGTCATCAAGCACATCGGTGACGAAATCATGTGCACCTTCCCCGGCGCGATGAACGCACTGCATGCGGCAATCGAAATGCAGCGTCGGGTTGCAACTGATCCGGCGTGGCAGCGCGATCGCCTGGCCATGCGCATCGGCTTGAACCATGGCGAAGCTCTCGAAGAGGACGGCGACGTCTACGGCGATGCCGTCAATCTCGCGGCTCGCGTTGCAGACCACGCCAAGCGCGAGCAGATCGTCACGACACTGGCCAGTGTCCAGGCGGTCAACTCGATGGGAATCTTCAAGACCCGCAATCTGGGCCAGATCCGGGTAGCCGGCAAACAGCATCCGATCGATATCGTCGATGTGATCTGGCAGGAAGACACGTCCAACGTCACCATGGTGGCGCGCGCGATTCGGCTGGATGCTCCAGGCACCGCACACAAACTGGTCATGCGTTCACGTGGTCAGGTCATCGAACTGAACGAAATGTCACCACCGTTCGGGCTGGGCCGTGATCCTGGCAACAACCTGGTCGTGGACAACGAGTGGGTCAGTCGCAATCACGCAACCATCGAATTTCAGCGCGGTTTCTTCACGCTGACCGACCGCAGCACGAACGGCACTTATGTGCGCTTGGGTGACGACGATGAACTACGTCTGCACCGGGACACGATTCAGCTGCGCAAGTCCGGATCAATCAGTCTGGGCCAGGCGATTGATCGCGACCCTGACAACGTCGTTTATTTCCAGTGCTCCGGTTGAAAAAAATCGCGACGACTGGCGAAAAGTTCGTGGCAGGTCACCAGTGCAGATGGTCCGGGATGGGCTCTGCATCAGGCACCGCGTTCGGGTCCACCCGAAGCGCCACGAACTCCGGCGCGACACGCTGCAGTTCGTCAATGACGTTGGCATCAACGAGCATGAACTTGCCATCCAACTGTGCGACCCCAAGCCGACCCTCATTCAAGGCGCGTAACTGCTCGGCGTCGACATAGATGCGTCTGATCTTCTTTCCATATTCGAAATGCCGAGGCAACTCTGCTTCCGGCCTGGCCAAGGATTTTCCTTCCAACAACTTGATCGCCGCGGCTTTACGTTCGCGCTTCAACCTCGCCTTCTCTTCCTGCTGCCGGCGCAACGCAGCCGCTTCCGCCTGTTCCGCGGCCAACTTCGCGGCATAGGCCTTGGCGAGAGAAATCTCCTCGTCAGTCTCCTTCTGAGCGCGCGCAGGAGTTGTCATTTTGGACGAACTCTTCTGCTTCACCGCGGGTTTGGAGGCCGACGCGTTGGCAACAGGGGCTGACGCCGGCTTGGGCTTCACGAGGCCCAATGCCTTCAGCTGATCACGCAAACTCCCACCGCTCACATTGATCTCCTCAGCCTGAAAAACGGAACCGCAAAAAAAACCGTGCAATCTGAATTCCACAGAATCAACTTGATTCTGCAGTCCTCCACCAGGCTTTTCGCGAAACCTCGAAGTCCTGAACCCCTCACCGCGCGTCATCCGACTCGCTGCAAATTCGCTTAGCCTCGCCGCTCACTGGCTCCGCGCATAGCGCCGAGAAAAAACCCTGCTGCTGCGAAATCTCGGGCACGTTACTGCTTTCAGACATACCCAGCAAGAGGCTCTTCTCTGCAGCCGCGCGAGTTTCCGGATCCATGAAGGACTCGTAGTGCAGCATCAGTTCACTCAGAGCAAGCTGAAAGGCCCAACCACGATCACCCAGTGACAAGGCTCGCCGCAGTGCGGCTTGCCATTCCTTGCCAGCTGGATGCAAGCGCGCCGAAATCCGAGCCCAGTTCAACCAGGCGAGCGACCACTGTGGCCGCGCTTGAACATGCGATTGGGCTGCTGCCACAGATTGGTATAGCAGGGCAATCTCACTGGCTTGGCCGTCGACATGGACGGATTGCAAACTGAGCCAGCGGGCCCGCAAATCCCATGCTTGCGGGTCAGAGACAATGAGAAAACTCGGAGCCAAATCCGCCAGAGGTGTGGATTCCGTCGACGCTCGCAACCATGCCATCTCGTGAATCTGCAGTAGCGCTGCATGGACCACCACCAGCGCACCCGTCAGCGAAACCGCAAACAATGCGGGGACGTGCAGCAACGGTCCCAACCGCAACCGCCGCAACTCAAGCCTTGCCGCGAGACTTCTCTTTGCGAGTTTCGCCGTAGTAGCCGTAATGCTGCTGGTCATAACCTTCGGCGTAGTAGGAGTAGCGGCCGTAGCCGTAACCGTGTTGACGTTCCCCGACCCGATTCAACAAGACACCGACCAGCGTCGCGTCGACGCGACGCAATCGCTTTACGCCAGCGATCACAGCCTGCTTCGGTGTGCTGTCACAGCGGACCACGTAAAGCACCCCGTCGACCAAACGGGACAGCACCAGAGCGTCACTGACCGCCAGTGCCGGAGGCGCATCCAGCAGAATGAAATCGAAGATCTTTCCGAGCTGATCCAATGCTTCAGTGAACCGATTGGAAGACAGCAGTTCCAGCGGATTCGCCGGAATGACTCCAGCTGTCATCAGATACGTATTCGTACCCTCCAACTGGACGACACAGTCTGAAATCTTGGCCTCTCCGGCGATAAACTGCGACAGGCCAGCAGCAGGAACTTTTTCGCCCAGTGCCTTGGCCACCGTGGGCCGCCGCATGTCAGTATCGATCAGCAACACCTTGTGCATCTGACTCAGTGCCTGAGCCAGATTCAGCGCCATGGTGGTCTTGCCCTCGCCCGGCACGGAAGAAGTCAGCAGCAAACGACGATGGGACTTGTCGATGCCGGAGAGCAGCACCCCAGTACGCAGCGTCCGCACCGCTTCCGAGAAAGCGCTGTGCGGATTTGCGTTGAAATAGTGCATCGGTCCCGTGTCTTTCTTGCCAGATGATTTGACGGACGGAACCAGACCAAGGACCGGCAACTGCAGAATTTCCTCGACCGACTCTGCAGTCTTGATCGTATTATCCAGATGATCAAGCAGAAATGCCAAAACAATACTGAGCACCAAGCCGAAGAAGGCCGACGTCAGCACCATTTGCCTGACATTTGGATGGGTTCGGAAATTATTGACCGAAGCCGTTTGGACAATCCTAGCATTCGACGTCTCCATATTACTGGTTTCGGTCGTCAGATTGAATTGGGCCTTGAAACGGTCGTAGAGACTGCTTGCCGCCTCCACATCCCGCTCCAACTGCTGGAGACGAATCGAGTTCGACGATGCGGTACGCAGCTCGTTCCGCGAACGCTCCAACTGAGCCCGAACCTCGTTCTCGACCTGCTGGGCCGCTTGATACTCTCGGCGGAACGAGTCCGCAACCCGCTCCGCCTGTTGCGAAAGTGATGCCTTGGCGGCCGCCAGAGCTGTCTCGGTCTTGACCATCTCCGGGTGTCGCGGACCATATCGGGCACTGTTCTGGGCTTTCTGGGTTTCCAGCTCCCGAACCTGCCCGATCAGGTCGCTGATAGAACTATCTCTGGCAACGGAAGTGACCTGATCCATGGGTCGACCCGCCCTTTCCGCCTCGACCACTTCCCGATAGGCACGCTCCCGATCAAGTCGGGTGGACTGAGCTTCGGCCAGTTGCCCCGTGAGCATATTGACGCTCTGCGCCTGCAAGGAATCCGCACTCCCGCCGCCTACCAGGCTGTTTTCCTCGCGGAATGCGCGAAGTCGGTTCTCTGCCTCTTCAACTTTCTCCCGCAACCCACCCAGACGACCGCTCAACCATTGAGCCGCATCTTGCGACATCTGAAGCCGCGACTCCAGAGTGTTTTCGATATAAACATTAGCCAATGCATTTGCAAGCTCCGCAGACAGCTCGGCACTCGGAGAACTGAAAGACAATTGGACCAACTGGGTATTTCTCATGGGCGAGACTTCCACTGCACCCATCAGATTTCCAGTCGCAGCGAGCAACATTTCTTCCGGAGTGGGCTTGGGCAAATCCGCAGTGTCCGAATCCTGTCGGAAGGAAATCGGCGGTCGAGTGCTCCAGGCTTCGAGAATCCGCTGTGGACCGACTCGCTCGGCAACACGTTGCATCAACGGCCGAGTCCTCAGGATTTCATACTGCGTCTGAAAGTACTCGAAGTTGCTGACCCCGGGAGTATAAATCTCGCGAGCATCGACATAATCGGCGCCCTCGCGATCGATCAATAAAGTCGCAGTTGCGCCGTACCGAGGAACCTCCATGGAGGCCCGCAACAACCCCAACAAACCGAACAGCACAGTCAGAACAATAATAGCCAGCCGATGTCTCGACAGGATTCTGACATACTCCAGAAATGCCGGCTTGGCAGAACGGTCTTCCCGGAAATCATCCAGCACCGCAGGGTTGATCGGAGCGTTCATTAGGTAGGGATGCGTCCTTGATTCAGAAGAAACTCTGCGCGATGGTGACTTGATCGCCAGGCCGAAGGAGATCATCGAGCTGCGCCTTGCGCGCCTTGACGTCCGTCGCCTTGCTGGCGGGCACTACGTTGATGCGACGCGTCGAAGCTCGCTCCGTCAGCCCTCCAGCCAGTGTCACCAGTTTCCGGACCGTCAAGCCCGGCTGATAGTCGAAGCTGCCGGGATTGCGCACTTCACCGTCGATGAAGACCTGCCGATATCGGGTCACCTGTACCGACACCTTCGGATCAACCAGATAACCGTCGGCCAACTGTCCAGCAATGGCCTCTTCGATCTCGACGACCGTTTGCCCAACGACGTTTACGTCGCCGATGAAAGGCACTCGAATCCTGCCATCCTCGCCGATACGAACGGACGGAACAGAAAGTTCGGCCTCACCGAAAACACTGACTGAAATCTCGTCACCGGAGGTTACCCGGTAACTTTGACGCAATTCCTCGGTAACTGCAGCAGCCTTGTCCTCGGCGCTGAGAACTTCGAACCCGGCAAGCAGACAGATCGCCACGAGAAGGTACCGAAGACCGGCACAGATGATGCTCGCATTCATGCTTTGCCTCCCAACCCCACGATCATTGGCCTGGAACTGTAGCCGGACTGCTTGAACCGTTTATGAGGTCGGGCAAGATCACCACCACCGATCAGAGCGTGCCCTCGAAGGACAGCAACAACACATCCTGATCGTAGCTCAGCAATGACTGATCACTGTCTCGCTGGTAACTCCGGTAGCTCGCACCGACTGACAACCACTGACGAAACTGGTAGCTGGCCGACACACCGTACGCGCGAAGATCATCCTGCCGAAGCGAGCGACCACTGTCGCCAGCCTCACGAAATTCGGAACTGCCGATACCAATGTCCAGCCCGGTTTTCAGCTGCTCGGTCCAGCCGTGCGTCCAAGCCAGCGTCGTCATCCGCCGGACAGAGAAAGATGTCCCGGCCAATTGATTGATGATGTCGTCGCTTTCGTCCGCTGTGCGCTGGGTCGACAAGTCGAACACGGAATAGCTCCGCGGCTTGTATTGCAAGCCCACATCCCAGGCAAGACCGGAGAAGTCGTCCAGCGCAGGGTCATCGAAGTCCTTCTCGACACGCCCGAGCAGTGCCCGCCCCGAGATCAATCCGGTCGCATCGAACTGCACACCCAGCATCAGGTCGCGTTCGTTGCTATCCAGATTTCGACCTCCCGCCGGGGTTCGGTCGAAATCGATATTGCGCTGCGCCACCGAGGTGAGCAACGACGTTCGACCGCCCACCCGCCAACTGAAAGTAGCACCGTAGTATTGATTGGAACGATCGCGAAACTGGGTGTAACTGCGATTGGTCCGATAGCTCAGATCGGAAGTTCCAGCCGCAAACTCCAAAAGGCCACGAGCACCAGGCGCGCCATAACTCAACGAAACATCGCCACCGGTCGTACTGAATTCATCCAGTTCGTCGGAAACGAATTGGCCCTGCTGGGCACCTTCGCCCCGGCGATCGTGACCCCGGCTGTAGAGCACACCCGCATTGACCCTGACACGGTCCGTCGCTGCAAGCTCCAGCGAAGCCGCCACTCGATGATCGTTGTAGTCACTGTCCGGCAAGCTGCCCTCTTCGAAGCGCCCGTACTCTCCTTCGTAGCTGAACAAGAAGCGGGAAGCGCCGGAGCCGCCTTCGACCTTCAAACCGGGCGACACCACCGTGACAAAGCTGGATACCTCCCGCTCGGCAGAGCGCAGCACATTGCTGTCCCGCTGCAGGCTGACTCCCAGCGTCGGTAGCACACGCATCGGACCGACCTGGACACCCTGCCCGGCAGCAAACGCTGCGCTGCCAAGGCCCGCCAGCAGTACCAACGACCAAGGTTTGTGAACCTTCTGCATGCCCATGCCTCCTCAAAACCTACAAACCCGGCCGCCCAACGTCGGCGATCTGCGATGGTCATCACAGCTCGCAGACAGTCTATAGCAGGCCGAGCGTTACTGACACCGATCCACCCTGCCTGGCGTGACCATGCCGAGGCGTGCCCGCATCCGTTACCGCATCGCCCCGCAGGATAGCGTCTGGGTGGTGTCTGCGTCACCGACAACCGGCACGGAGGACAGATTTCCAGTTACGACCACACAGGTTCGATGTACCGCAATCAATCCTGTGGCGAGGTGGTGCGCGACGGCAGGACTCGCCAGACCAGGTGCGCCATCCTGCCCGCAGACTGGCCGTCGCGTCGCCAGCTGTGAAAGCACGGCGCGGACTGCGTGCACCAATCCGGTTGCGATGGCGGCACGACCCCGAGCCGTGTCAGCTGTTGTTGGGCCAACTGGTACAGGTTGGCGTGCCAGCGGTCAGCGCGACCCGGCCGAAAAGCCTGCGCAGACGCGGAATCCTGGCGCAGGAAGATCTCCCGCACCTCGGGGCCGACCTCGTAGGCGTCCGGCCCGACGGCCGGCCCGAATGCGCCGACCAGCGTCGCTGGATCGACCCCCATTCGATCCACCGTGGCAGCAATGACCCCGGCAGCCAGACCGCGCCAGCCGGCATGTACCGCAGCGACGGTGCTGCCGTCCCGACTCGACAGCAGCAGCGGAAGGCAATCGGCGGTCAACACAGCGGCGGCACGACCGGCGATGCGGGTGACGGCGGCATCTGCAACCGGGTGAGTCGAGAGACCGATCGCGTCCAGATCGACGCAGTCCGCTCCGTGGACTTGCTCCATCCAGATCGGCGTCACGGAATGCCCCAGCGCACCGACCAGCCCCGCGCGGGCAGATGCGCCTGACGCCCAGCCGTAGTCATCTGCATTGCCACCCCGCAGGGTGCTGATCGCCCGCACCCCCGGCGCGAGCACATGCTCGATCCAACCGGGCATGTTCCCAGGGGGGCTTCCGTTCATCCGTCGAGGCCGCTCTGGGCTTCGTGACGCAATAATTGCAGCAGCGCAGCGAAATCCGCCGGGCGTGGCGCTTCCAACGTCAGATGCCGACCGTGGATCGGATGCGCAAAGCCGAGCCAACGCGCGTGCAGTGCCTGTCGACCGAAGCCGCGCAGCCGCTGCACGAGCGACTCGGAGGCTGCTCTGGGTCGGCGGAAACGACCGCCGTAGACCGGATCGCCGACGATCGGAAAGCCGGCGTACTGCAGATGAACACGAATTTGATGGGTACGACCGGTGTCCAGCTTCAGCCGCAACAAGGCGTGATCGGGAAAGCGCTCGACCACTCGAAAATGTGTGCGAGCTTCGCGCCCCAGTTCGGTGGCCGCCTGGCGTGTCCGGTGCTGCGGGTCGCGACCGATCGGCACTTCGATCAGTCCGCCGCTGATCGGTACCCCGACCACCACGGCTTCATACTCGCGGTCGATGCGACGGGCCGCCAGCGTTTCGGTCAATTGGGTGTGGGCGGCCAGCGTTTTGGCCACCAGCAAGCAGCCGGTGGTGTCTCGATCCAACCGATGCACCAGCCCGGCTCGCGGAAGGGTGGAGAGTTCGGGTGCGTGATGAAGCAGAGCGTTGACCAGCGTTCCGTCCGGCGTGCCCGCGCCCGGATGAACCGTCAGTCCGGCCTGCTTGTCGATCACCAGCAGAGACTCGTCTTCGAACAGCACCTTCAGCTCGATAGCCTCCGGCTGATCCTCTCCGTGGCGCAGCAGGGTCGCGCACAGCCGAACAGTAGCGCCGCCGCTGACCGACTGACTGGGTGTTGCCGACACACCGTCGACCGTGATCTGACCCGATTTCATCCAGGCGGCCAGTCGCGAACGAGAAAAATCCGGCCAACGCTCCTTCAGCACCTGATCCAGCCGACGCCCGTCGTCGAGCCGATCCAGCACCAATTCGCGCTCGATTGCCTCCTGCATACCCGCTCCTTCACCAGCCAGAGCGCGGAGTCTAGGCGGCACGCCCGCAACCGGGCCTGCAGAGCATCGACCACGGCGCAATGCTGGCCAGCCGACGGCGCCGGCCATCGCACCCGGGCTACCATCAGCGCCCCGGACCCAGGATCCCGCAGTGACCGATCAGAACGGCTCACGACCCATGCAGCAGACCCTGACTGGCCTGCTCTGCACGCTGGCTCTCTTCTTGATCGCCTGGAACGAGGTTCCTGACGGCAGCGGTTCGCTGCTCATTCTGCTGGGCGACTGGATCCATCCTGCGTTGGCGATCGCGGATGCCCGCAACGCTGTGCGCATCGTGGCCGGCCTGATGGCCGTCACTGGCTGCTTCTTCTGCATCGCCGGCATGGGCAACACACTGGGCCTGATCCCCTTGTTCGGCGGTCGTGTCGCGCTGTCGGCACGCCTGGCCGGTGCCGTGCTGGGCAGCTTGCTGGCACTCGCTGCCGTCGTGTCGGGCCAGTACAGCAGCAGCATCATGGCGGCGACGCTGATGGTCACGCCGCTGGCGTTGATCCTGCTGGCGCTGTTGTGGCTGAGTCGCCGCGAGCAGATACACGTAGTCCGCCGCGGTGGCGGTGGTGCCGGTGCCGCCGCCCCCATCCTGATCGACCTTCCCGACAGCAAGCCGCTCTCGGCGGGACCGCGCCAGGAACCCACGGTGCCGGCGCCACCGGCACGATCCTCACAACCGGCCAGCTTCACCAGTCGAGCGCCTCGGGCCGCTGACGGGCAGACCGATCTGGCACCCCTCGAATTCGATGCCGGCTCGCGCGGTGCAGCCCGCGGGAAGTCCGGTGCGATGCAGGGCCCGGATCTCGGCCTGCCACCGCTGGAGTTCACGCCGCGATCGCCTGCAGCCCCGATCCCGCAGCCGTCTCGTCCCGCGCCGCCGGTCGCCGCGCCAGCCCGTGCGACTCCTGCGGCGCCGCCGGTCCCGCCGGTCCCGCCGCAGCGACCGACCCCGTTGCGGATCGACGACGGGCTACCGCCGCTGGATTTCCCCGCTGCAACAACACCGCGACGCCCGGCCGCTGGACCCACTCCGGCCGCTGCACCCGCCGCGACGCCGCTCACGCTGGATACGCTGGACTTCAGCCCCGCGAGGCGCCCAACGGCCGCGCCACTTGCGGACGAACTGGCCCAGTGGAATCCGCGCCCAGCCAGTCCGCCAGCCCCCGTGCCAGCGCCGACACAGACCACTGCTCCAGCACCCGCGAAAGCGCCGTCTCGACCAGTGTTGCCCGACCTCCCGGACGAATTACCGCCCGGTGCACAGATTTTCAATCTGGATACCGTGGCGCCGCGCGAGCAAGGGCCGCGGCGCGCACTGCTAGACGAGGAACCGGATCTGCTGGCCCAGTTGGGCAGTCTCGCCCAGGTTCCGACACCGCCCTCGGCACCGTTGGCACCGGCTCCGATGGCGAGAGCGCCGGAGCAACCCTTGCGACCCGCCCGCACGACCGCTGCCGCGCCTCCACCCGTGCTGGAGCCCGAGCGCGTGAAGTTGGCGGACAAGGGTGTTTTCAGCATCTACAAGCTGATCGATGCCGGCAACGTGATCGGCTACGCACTGACCGAGCACGGGGCCACCGTCGCGGTTGGCACCCAGGAGCAGGTCAAGCAGGTCTTGCGGGAACGCTGGCCCGGCGCGCGCTGAGCCAGCCAGAACATCTGCGGATCCGCCTTCTGGCGGAGGACAGACCGGGCGGCTGGCGCTCTAATCCGCCGCCCCCTCGCGACGGACACCCGCATGATTCGCCATCCGCTGACGCAAGCCCTGCTGTTCGCCATGCTGGTTCCCACCGTGCGTGCAGCGAGTGACCCGGAATCAGGGGCCCGCCAGCTCGATGAAGTGCGTGTCACCGCCACCCGCGTGCAGGAGGCAATTGGCAACATCCCGACCGCACTGACCGTGCTGACCCGTGAGGAACTGGAGCGCAACCCGGTCGGCGTGATGGCCGAACACCTGCGCGGCCAGCCGGGCGCGTTCATCCAGCGCACCGGGCCGGGCCAAGGCATCGTCATCGTGCGCGGACTGAAAGGTTCCGAGGTGCTGCACCTGGTCGACGGCTTCCGGCTGAACAACGCCTTTTTTCGAAATGCGCCGAACCAGTACATGGCACTGGTCGATCCGTATGCGCTGGAGCAGGTCGAGCTGACGCGCGGCGCGGCCAGCACGCTGTTCGGCTCGGATGCGATGGGCGGCGTGCTGCAACTGCGGACCGCCACGCCGCGCTTCGGGGATGACGGCGCGGGCTGGTCATTGCGCAGTACCTCGCTCTACAGCAGTCACGAACTGGAGCGCACCCAGCATGCGCGAGTCGACGTGGCCGGCGAGAACCTCGCGATGTCGACCACGTTGACGTGGCAGGATTTCGGCCAGTACCAGCCGGGCGATGCCGGCAGGTTGCGCGAAACCGGTCACATCGCCCACGGCGGCGGTACCCGGCTGCTCTGGCGCTCGGGCGACCACGAACTGGGACTCGCGCTGCAGAGCTACGAGCTGCCCCGACTGAACCGCTACAACGAACTCGTCCGCGGCTTCGGCAGCACGGTCGAGAACCAGGAGTCCGTCTTCGAGCCCAACCGGCGGCGCTTCGCCCAGTTGCGCTATCAGGTCAACAACCTGAGCTGGGCCGACACGCTGGAGCTCATGGCCGGCCAGCAGATCATCGATGACGACCGGCGGACCCGCGGCGTCGGTGCCAGTTTCCGCGAGTTCGAAGACAACAGCAGCGAACTGACCGGCCTGACTGGCGTAGCCTCGCGCGCACTGGGCGACCACCAGCTGACGCTGGGCTTCGATTTCTACCGCGATGAAGTCCGCAGCAGCCGCGAGCGCGAGGTGATCACCAGCGGCACGCTGACCAGCCGCCCCGCACGCTTCCCGGATGGCTCGGTGCAACGCGAGCTTGGTCTGTTTCTCAATGACGATTGGCGGATCAGCGAGCAGCTCGACTTGATCGCCGGCCTGCGCTGGACCCGATACGGCATCGACCTGCCGGCCGCCGACCGTGGTGTCGGGATCGACAGCAGCACGGCCGATCTGACCGGCCAGCTCGGCCTGACCTGGGCCTTCGCGGACAACTGGAAGCTGGCGGCCAATCTGGGGCGCGGCTTTCGAGCACCGAATGTCTTCGACTACTCGACGCTCGGCGACCGGCCAGGCAACCGCTTCAACGAACCGAACGCCGATCTGGGCCCGGAAACGGTGGTCACCGGCGATCTCGGCCTGCGCTACTTCGGTGAAGCGCTGTCCGCCGACTTCACCGTATTCGCAACCCGCTATCGCGATCGGCTGGTGTCGGTCGACACCGGCCGCCGTACCAGCGCCGGCCGCATCATCGTTCGCACCGAGAACATCGGCCAGTCGCGGCTGCACGGTTTCGAGTCGGGTCTGCGCTGGCAGCTGGCGGAAGACTGGAGCCTGCGCGGCGCACTGAACTGGACGTGGGCAGTCGACGAATTGGACGGTGGCACTGCGCCCGCCAACCGGACGCCGCCACTCAACGGCCGCATCGACATCGCGCATCAGTGGAGCGAGGCGATCAGCTTCGGCGCTCGCACCAGCTTTGCCGTCCGGCAGGATCGGCTCGCCCCCTCGGACTTGACCGACAACCGGATCAACCCGCGGGGGACCGGCGGCTATGCGGTCCACGACCTCAGTCTGCGCTATGCACCCCCCGACCAGCCTTGGGAGGCGTCCCTCGATCTGGACAACCTGTTCGACAAGGCATACCGCGAACACGGCTCCGGCATCGACGGTGTCGGCCGTGGCGTCGTGCTGCGCTTCAGTACGCGCTTCGACGGCTGATTCGGCCAGGCAGCCGATGGATCGGGCAGCCGTCGGAGCTGCCACAGTGCTCCGGACATCGGGTGCAGACCTCACTGCCCCCGCCGGCAGTTCCGGCATGATCGGCAGCCGCCGTCGGAGAGCGCACGATGTTGCTACTGATCCTTGGCCTGTTGCTGTTTCTCGGCGTTCATTCGCTGGGTTACGCCGCTCCGGCTTTGCGTGCAAGCGCCGTTTCAAGAGTAGGTCCGGCCGCATGGAAGGGCATTTACGCGGTGCTGTCGATTGCAGGCTTCCTGCTGATCCTGAAGGGCTATGCGACCGCACGTGGTGACGCCGTGTTGTTGTACGCGCCGCCGCTCTGGACACGCCATGTGGCCGCACTGCTGACCCTGCCCGCCTTCGTGCTGCTGGTCGCCGCCTACCTGCCGGGCACCTGGGTGAAGGCGCGTTTCGGCCACCCGATGCTGTTGGCCACCAAGCTCTGGGCGCTGGCGCACCTACTGGCCAACGGCATGCTGCACGACCTGCTGCTATTCGGCAGCTTTCTCGCCTGGGCGGTGGTCGGCTACATCGTGTCGCGCCGCCGCGACCGCGCTGCGGGCATCCGGCGCATGCACGCCGGATGGATGCGCGACGCCCTCACCATTGTGATCGGCGTTGCTCTGTGGGCCGGCTTTGCGCTGCATCTGCATGGCCGTTGGATCGGCGTTGCGCCCTTCGGCTGAGCGCCGCTACAGAATCCGCCACAATCAGGCGGCACGACGACGCGAGTTCCGTACACCTTGTGATCTACGCAGGCGAATCCGTACCGCGCCTGCCCCAGCCCGTGGCACATGCAGGCGCCGCGCGCGACCCACGGCGTCGAGCGACGCATCGACCCGACCCAGGCAGCAATCGCGGCACCAACGCAGCGTGGCAAGGCTTTCGGCGGGAGCCAGGACAACGGTGGTCAACGCAGGCAGCCAGAGGGTCAGTACCCACCAGGCGCCCATGGGCGTATCTGGCAAGGTAAGCGTCCAGGGCAGCAGGGCCAGACCGAGGGCCGTCAGGAGCGCGGCGCATCGGGCAGGGCGGGTGGCATCAAGCAGAGCAGGACGGGACGGAGACATTGGCGGACCTCGATCAGGTGTAAGGATTACCAGCAGTCCGTAGCCTGCCAGGGTGCTGTCTCACCGGCTGAGACAGCGGAGCCGACTCGCAGCTGACACTGAGGGCGCCGCCAGCAGGCGACTTTTGACGCCATAGTGGACGCAAGGCTAAAGTGCTGGGCTTTTCCGCGCTGGCGCACGTCGCCGGCCGCTTTTGCAACGCGGCGCTCGCCGCCAGCCTCAGGGACGATCGTCATGAAACGTACTTTCCAGCCCAGCAATCTGAAGCGTGCCCGCGACCACGGCTTCCGTGCCCGCATGGCGACCCGCAGCGGCCGCAAGATCCTCAATGCCCGTCGCGCCAAGGGTCGGTACAAGCTGATTCCCTGAACGCGATTCGCGACTTCGGTCGCCCGTGAGCCTGGTCCGACTGAACGATGGCACTGACGTTCCCGCGGACGGCTCGCCTCCTCGACGCTAAGGCCTTTACGCCGGTGTTCCGTGAGGGACATCGGCTTCCGTCGCGCTGGTTTACCGTGATCTGGCGGCCTAGTGGTGTGTCCGGCGCCAGGCTGGGATTGGCGCTTGCCAAGCGGCAGATCCGTCAGGCCCACGACCGGAATCGGTTGAAACGGGTGATTCGGGAAAGCTTCCGGCTACGGCGGTCCGGCCTTCCGGACGTGGACCTTGTGTTCATGGCCAGGCCAGCGGCCTGCACGGTCGAACTCGACGCCTTGCGGGACGATCTCGCCGGGCTGTATCGACAACTGATGCAAAAGGTGGGGGCATGAATCAGACCCGGGTGATCCTGCTGGTGGCCATCGCGGTCGTCGGTTTCCTGCTGGTGCAGAAGTGGGAAGCGGACTTCGCCCCACCGCCGCCCACCACTTCGACCGTCACGACGCCTTCGGCTCCCGTGGCGAGTAGCGACGGCAGCGTGCCCACGGCTCCCGAAGCCGCACCCGACAGCACAGTGCCGGCAGTGGCACAAGCCAGCGAGGTTCCGGCAGGCGATGTGGCCTCTGCTGCCGTCAACGCTGTCGAATCCGAACAGATCGTGGTCGAGACAGACACGCTGCGACTGGTGTTCAGCACCCGCGGCGCCGCCCTGCAGACTGCGGACCTGCGGCAATACCCGGTGAGTCTGGACCGGCCGCAGGAGTTGGTACGGCTGTTTTCCAGCGATCCGGTCTTCTGGCATCTGCCGCAGTCCGGTCTGGTGTCGCCCGGACAGCCGACGCCGACCCACGAGACGATCTACACCAGCGCCCAGCGCGAGTGGCGGCTGGAGTCGGGTCGCGACCAGCTGGAAGTGCCGTTCGAGTGGCGCGATGGTGAGCGCGTGGTGCGCAAGATCTACCGCTTCGAACGCGGCTCGTACACCATCGGCGTGCGTTTCGACGTGGTCAACGGTGGCACCGAAGCCTGGCCGGTCGCAGCGTATCGGCAGTTGCAGCGGGTCATCCCGCCCAGGCCGGAGAGCGGTTTCTTCCTGTCGAATCCGGAAACCTACGCCTACATTGGTGCGGCGCTGTGGTCTCCGCAGGGGGCCTTCGAGAAGCTGCCTTTTGACGATTACCTCGCCTCTCCGCTGAGCCGTACCGGCGTGACTGGCGGCTGGGCCGCGATGCTGCAGCATCATTTCGCGACCGCATGGTTGCCACCAGCGACCGAATCGGTCACCTACAGCACTCGCGAACTTCCGGCCACGGCCGCGTTGCCACCGCGCTACATGGTCACGTTGATGGGGCCGGTGCAGAGCATTGCTCCGGGCGCCAGCGCCAGCATCGAGCAACGCCTGTACGTCGGTCCGAAGGAACAGAACCGGATGGCGGAAGTCGCGCCCGGTTTCGATCTGGCGGTGGACTACGGCTTCTTCACCTTTCTCTCCAAGCCGCTGTTCTGGGTGATGGACTGGCTGCATGGCCTGGTCGGCAACTGGGGCGTCTCGATCGTCCTGCTGACGCTGCTGGTGCGTCTGGCGATGTACAAGTTGTCGGAAGCGCAGTACCGCTCGGCCGCCAAGATGAAGAAGCTGCAGCCGAAGATCCTGGCGCTGCAGGAGCGCTATGCCGACGACCGCCAGCAGCTGGCCATCAAGCAAATGGAGCTGTTCAAGCAGGAAAAAGCCAACCCGATGAGCGGTTGCCTGCCCGTCCTGCTGCAGATTCCGGTGTTCATTGCCCTGTACTGGGTCATCTTCGAGAGCGTGGAGTTGCGCCAGGCCCCCTTCATCCTGTGGATCAAGGATCTGACCGCGCCCGATCCGTACTTCGTACTGCCGATCCTCAACGGCATCGTGATGTTCGTGACCACCAAGCTGTCGCCGACCCCGGTCAGTGATCCGGTGCAGAAGATGGTTTTCCAGATCTTGCCAGTGGTCTTCGCGGTGCTGTTTGCGCTGTTCCCGGCGGGCCTCGTGCTCTACTGGACGGCCAATGGCGCCATCGGTCTGGCCCAGCAGCTCTGGATCACAAAGCGCATCGAAGCCGAAGACCACCACGTGAAGCGCTGATCAGCGCCGCGGCCAGAACCAGCCCAGAGCCGCCAGCGTGACGGCGGTCCCGATCCACTGCAGTGCGGTCGGGACCTCGTCCAACAAGAGCGGCCCTGCGATCATCAGTGCGATCGGGCCGACCACCGAGAGCTGCGCGGTCCGGGCAGCGCCGATCCGCGCCACTGCTGCCATGGTCAGAAACACCGGCAGCACGGTGCAGAACACCGCGTTCAACAGCGACCAGCCCCATACGGCGGGCGGCAGTGCCAGAAGATCGGACGCGTCGCGCAACGCCAGGTAATGCAACTGGATCAGCGCGGTCGAGACCAGCATCACCCAGGCCACCAGACGCAGGCTGCCGAGTCGCTGGACCCACTCGCCGCAGTACAGCAGGTAAAGCGAGTACGACAGCGCCGCACCGAGCACCAGCGCGGCCCCGAGCCACAAACCCTCGCCACCGAGGCGCAGGTTCTCGGCGTAGACCAGCAGCAGACCGATCCAGGCCACCAGACTCAGTTTCAGCTGCGCCCGAGACAGCGGCTTCTTCAGCAGCAGCGTGCCGAGCAGCAACACCAGCGTCGGCGTCATGAACAAGATCAGCCGTTCCAGCGCCGCCGGGATGTACATCAGTCCGTAAAAATCGAGCAGGCTCGACAGGTAGTAGCCCAGCACACCCAGCCCGGCGATCCAGGCCCAGTCGCGGCGCTGCAGGGGAGCACCGCCCTCGGTTCTGGCCCCCAGCCAGAGCGCAACGGCGACAAAGACGGGTGCCGCCAGCAGCATCCGCAGCGCCATCAGATCCAGCGCATCGGCACCCTCGCGGTAGATGAACTTGGCGACCACGGCCTTGGCGGAGAACAGCACCGCGCCCGCGGCCGCAAACCAGAGTCCCGCCTCCGGTCGGGGGATCACGCTCAGCCGCATCCGACGGCTCTGCCAAGACTGGTCGCAATCCGGGTGGGCACCCTGTCCTCGGCGCCAGATTCCCCATACAGTGGCGCCTTGCCGGAGCCCGTACCCCTTGGAGTTCGCATGTACCGCCTGTTGACCGCGCTGCTGCTGCTGGCCGCGATGATTTCACCCGGGGCTCGCGCACAGGACCTGTACGACCCGACCACACTGCGCACCTTCAGCCTGCAGTTCCGGGATGCCAACTGGCTGCAGTTGCTGCGCCAGAATTATGTCTCGCAGACCCTCATTCTGGCCGATCTGACGGTCGACGGCGTCACCTATCCGGGGGTTGGGGTCCGCATTCGCGGCAATACCTCCTATACCGCACTCCCGGCAGGCTCCGAAAAGTTCTCGCTGAAGATCGCCATGGATTTCACCAATCCGAACCAGGATCTGCTCGGCTACGACTCGATCAACCTCAACAACGGCTTCCGTGATCCCACGTTCGCCAGAGAAATGGTCTATAACAACTTCGTCGCCCAGTTCATTCCGAACCCGCGCGCCAATCACGTGCTGGTCACGCTGAATGGCCAGAACTGGGGCGTCTATATCAACGTGCAGCAGGGAGACAAGCGGATGCTGCGCGATTACTACGCCAACGCCGACGGCTTGCGGGTCAGTTGTGCCAACAACCCGAATGGCCCGGGCCTCGCGTATGCCGGAACCAATCCAGCCAGTTACGCGGCCTACGAGATTCAGGCGGATGGCGGTCTCAGTGATCCGCTGGGCACGCTCATCGCGCTGACCAACACGCTGTCCAATGCGCCGCTGACCGATCTGGCGACCATCGACCGCAGCTTCGCGATCGACCCGTCGATCTGGTCGGTTGCGCTGGAAAACCTGCTCACCGATGACGACAGCTACATCAACAAGGGTTGCGACTTCATGGTCTATCGCAATCCGATCGATGGCCGCAGCCATCTGCAGCAGCGGGATGCCAACGAGACTTTCACCCAAGCCAGTTGGGCCATTACCCGGAATTTCACCCAGACCAACAAGCCGGTGCTCAACCGACTGCTGTCGGTGCCGGAACTGCGACAGCGCTATCTGGCCCATTACCGGACCATTCGTCGGGATTTGAACTGGACCTATTTCGGCCCGCGTTTCGAGGCCGTGCGCCAGCGCATCGCCGCCGCGGTGCAGGCCGATCCGAAAAAGCTGTACTCCTACGCGCTGTTCGAGTCGAACTACACGACCACCGTCAATCTGCCACTGCCGGGACTGGCAGGGGGCTCGATCATCGGCGTGCAGCAATTCGTCGATCAACGCGGCACCTTTCTGAACGGCAATGCCGAACTCGGTGCCAATGGTCCGGACATCACCGCCGCTCAGGCCTCCCGCCCGCTGCCGTCCCCGAGCGATCCGGTCTACATCACGGCCACGGTCACGGCCAACGGCAGCCCGATCAGCCGCGTCGATCTGTACTATCGCCCGCGGGCTGATGAGATTTATCAGCGCGTCCCGATGCGCGATGACGGCCTCAATGGCGACGGCGCGGCCGGAGATGGCGTCTACGGGGCGCTGCTGCCGATCACGGCCGCTCCCGGGCAGCGGGTGCTCTGGTATGTCGGCGCCACCGGCAGCAACAGCTTCCAGTCACAGAATTTCCGTCCGGCGCTGGCCGAACGCGGCCCCGCGGTGCTGGAGTACTCGCTGGGTCTGACCACGCCGCTGCGCATCAGCGAATGGATGTATGCGGGCGTCAATGGCGAGTTCATCGAGCTCACCAACATCGGCGCGACACCGATCGACCTGACCGGCTGGAGCATCGATGACACCGCGGCGGTGCCCGGCGCGTTTCCGATTGGTGCCATCGGCATCCTCGCCCCGGGTCAGTCGGCCCTCTTGACCGAGAACACCGACACGGCCTTCCGCACGGCGTGGAGCGTTCCGGAGAACGTACGCATCGTCGGGCAACTGGGCGTCGTCGCTGGCAACAATCTGGGCCGCAACGACCAGATCCACGTGTACGACGCCGGCGGCAACCTGGTCGATCGGCTGTTCTACGGTGATCAGACCTACGTCGGCACGATCCGCACCCAGAACGCCAGTGGTCAGGCCCCGTGCAGCGCGCTGGGTCGGAACGAGGTAGCTCTCTGGCAGTTGTCTGCCATAGGCGATGGCTACGGCTCCGTCGCATCGGCCGGCGGCGACGTCGGTACGCCGGGTCGCTACGACGTCAGCACCTGCTCCAGCGGCGGGACGGACCCGGTGTTCCGCAACGGCTTCGAGCCAGCGTCGCCCTGAGACCCGCCCCGCCCAATGCGGGGCCGCGGCTCAAGGCATGTACATCCCACCGTTGACGTGCAGCGTCTCGCCGGTGATGTAGGCGGCGTCCGGTCCGGCGAGGAAAGCCACCGCACGGGCGATATCGGCCGCCTGACCGAAGCGGCCCAGCGCGATCTGACCGGCCAGCGCGGCCCGCTGCTTCTCGTCGAGCGCCGCCGTCATGTCGGTCTCGATGAAGCCCGGGGCGACGACGTTGACCGTGATCCCGCGGCTGCCGACTTCCTTGGCCATCGACTTGCTGAAGGCGATAATCCCGGCCTTGGCCGCCGCGTAGTTGGCCTGTCCCGGGTTGCCGATCAGGCCGATCACGCTGGCGATCGAGATGATCCGCCCAGCGCGGCGCTTCAGCATGCCCTTCATCACCCGCCGGCTGAGCCGGAAGACGGCGCCGAGATTGGTGTCGAGCACCGCATCCCAGTCCTCGTCCTTCATCCGCAGCAGCAGCGTGTCCCGCGTGATGCCGGCGTTGTTGACGAGAATCGAGACGCCGCCACGCTCCGCCTCCAGGCGGTCGATCAGGGCCTCGCTGGCAGCTCGATCACGAACATCCAGCACGGCGCCCTGCCCACTCGCGCCCAGTCGGGCAGCGATCTGCGCGGCACCGGCCTCGCTGGTCGCCGTGCCGATCACGAAAGCGCCGCGCGCGGCCAGTTCGTCGGCGATCGCGGCGCCGATGCCGCGGGTGGCGCCGGTGACCAGTGCGGTCTGTCCGGCCAGTGCGGGCTGACTCATGCAGCAGCTCCCGTGGTGGCGGCCAGCGCCTCGCGCAGGCCGGCCGGCTCGCCGATGGCGTGGCAGCTGAGGGTCGGATCGATGCGCTTGACCAGTCCGCACAGCACCTTGCCGGGACCGCACTCGAGCAGCGTCGTGGCGCCGCGACTGGCCAGCGCCTGCACGCCCTCGATCCACCGCACCGGCCGATACAGCTGCTCGGCCAGCACCCGGCGGACGGCCTCGGCGCTGTCATGCGCGGCGGCATCGACGTTATGGATGACCGGGATCGTCGGCGCCCGCACCGTCACGGCCTCCAGCGCGGTTGCGAGCTGATCGGCAGCGCCACGCATCAGCGACGAGTGCGAGGGCACGCTGACGGCCAGCGGCAGCACCCGCTTGACGCCGCGAGCCTTGAACAGCTCGGTGGCCCGCGCCACGCCCGCGGCGGCGCCGGAGATCACGATCTGGCCCGGGCTGTTCAGATTGGCTGGCTGCACTGGGGCGACCGCGCTGGCTTCGGCGCAAACCGCCTCGACCACCTCGGGCTCGGCATTCAGCACCGCGGCCATTGCGCCCTCGCCCGGCGGCACCGCCGCCTGCATCAGCTGACCGCGCAGTCGCGTCAGCCGCACCGCATCGGCAAAGTCGATCGCGCCAGCGATCACCAGAGCAGTGTATTCGCCGAGGCTGTGCCCCGCGAGCAACGTGGGGGCCGGTCCGTCCGCGGCGGTCCAGACCCGCGCGACCGCGACACCGGCGGCCAGCAGCGCCGGCTGGGTGTACTCGGTCTGGTTGAGTCGCTCCTCGGGACCGGATTGGCTCAGCAACCAGAGATCCTCGCCCAGTGCCGCACTGGCCTCGGCAAAGGTCTGGCTGACGATCGGAAACTCGGCCGCAAGCGCTGACAGCATGCCCAACTGCTGCGAGCCCTGGCCCGGAAAGACAAAGGCGATACCCATGACGGAACCGTCTCCGGTTTCAGGAAATCGATGCGGAGCCGCGCGATCTCAGAAACGGACCAGCGCCGAGCCCCAGGTGAAGCCGCCGCCGAAGGCCTCCAGCAGCAGTGTCTGACCGCGCTGGACCTGACCCGAGCGGACCGCATGATCCAGCGCGAGCGGCACCGAGCCGGCACTGCAGTTGCCGTGCCGATCGACGGTCACTACGACGCGATCCATCGGCATGTCCAGATGCTTGGCTACCGCCTGGATGATCCGCAGATTCGCCTGATGCGGAATCATCCAGTCGATGTCGGATTTGCTCAGGCCGTTGGCCGCGAGGGCCTCGTCGACCGCGGCAGACAGCGTCCGGACCGCAACGCGGAAGACCTCGTTGCCCTTCATCAGCACACGGACACCGTGCAGCTCGTCGTTCTGGAAACCGACGCTGACGCCGACCGGGTTGTAGAGCAGTTCCTTGTGCGCGCCGTCGGCGTGCAGATGCGTGCTCAGGATGCCGGGCGTATCGCTGGCCTCCAGAATCACGGCCCCGGCGCCATCTCCGAACAGCACGCAGGTACTGCGATCGTTCCAGTCCAGCATCCGCGACAGCGTCTCGGCACCGATGACCAGTGCCCGCTGGACCGTGCCGGCGCGAATGAACTGGTCCGCGATGCTCAGCGCGTACAGGAAACCGGTGCAGGCCGCGTTGACGTCGAACGCCGCACAGCCACGAATACCGAGTCGGTTCTGCACGAGGCAGGCCGTGCTCGGGAAGATCAGGTCGGGCGTGGTCGTGCCGACCACGATCAAGCCGATCGACGCCGCGTCGATGCCCGCGGCCTCGATCGCCTTCAGCGCTGCCGCGTGGGCGAGGTCACTGGTGTAGACCCCTGGCGGTGCAATGTAGCGCTGCCGGATGCCGGTCCGCTCCACGATCCACTCGTCGGACGTATCGACGCGCTTGCAGAGTTCGGCATTGGTGACGACCTGATCCGGCAAGGCACTGCCGGTCGCGAGGATCCGCGACCAGCGCCCCGCGGTGGCAACAGCTCCGGCGACCACGCGGTACTGCCGATCAGCCCTGGTTGTCGCCGCCGCCGATCACCTTCTCGGCGATCACGCGACGACCACGATAGAAGCCGTCCTTGCTGACGTGATGCCGGCGATGCTTCTCGCCGGTCTGCTTGTCCACCGACAGGGTCGGCCCGCCGATCGCATCGTGGGCGCGCCGCATGCCGCGGCGGGACGGGGACTTACGGCTCTTCTGAACGGCCATGGCGCAAACTCCTTTGCAAAAAGACTTCCGGGATCAATCCTGCTCGGCAGCCGGAGATTTCGGCCGCTTCAACTGTTCCAGCGCGGCGAACGGCCGGCGCGCCGGCACTTCCAACTCGACGGGCTCCGCATCATTGGCCGCCACATCCGGCAGGGGAAGATCGCTCTGTGGCACCACCGGCACCATCAGGATCAATTCGTCCTCGACCAGATCGTTGCAGCTGCGCGACTCGCCATCCAGCACCAGCGACTCGCAGTCGGGCGGGACTTCCGCCTCCTGCGCATCGTTGGCGAGAAACACCAGCCGACTGGTGAAATCCACGGGCAGCAGAAAGCGCTGCAACGTTCGCTGACAGATCAGAGGCAGCGCACCGCGGACGGTCATCGCCACCGAGGGGTGGCCGACCAGATCCAGCTCGAAGACCAGACGGTATTCGATCTCGCCATCCGCATCCGCCAGCAAGGACAACAGCCGCGGAAACCGGGACAACGTGGGGCGCTCCTCGATGACCTGTCCGCGTACGCACAGCTTCTTTGCGTCAGCCAGACTGGTGATGATGTGGAGCATGGAACCGCCGATGATCCCGGCGCTTCGTGAAGCCTGTCAACGACTTGCTTTGCGCCCTGACAGGCAGGCGTTACCATCCGTGGTCCCACGCGCCCGCAGCCGCCCCGGATGTCGACTTACCTGATCTACGGCAGCCTGGCCGGACTGCTGATCGCCACTACGGCAATCCTCTGGTTGCTCTGGCGGATGACGCTGCTGCGCCGCAAGGACATGGCCGTGCGGCGCTTTCTCGACGCTGCCGACGGCCTGGAGGGTGACCTGCGGGACTGCAAGGCGCGGATGGTCGAACTACAGGCGTCCATCCGCCGCCTGGCGCTGCTCGACCTGCCCAAGGGCTGGGAGGATCCGGTCGGCACCGTGCAGACCGCGCTGGTGCAGGTGTTGAATCAGCGTCGCTGGCTGCAGGAATCGGTGGCCACGGCCACGACTGCCGAGATCGTCGCGCGCTGCGAGGGCTTCGATCGTTCGCGGGAAAAGCTCTCGGCTCAGCTGGCCCAGCTCGAACAGATGCGCGTCGATCTGGAACGCGCCGACGCGACCGTCTCCGGTCTGGAACGCGACGGCGCCCTGCCGGTGCGCGAACTGGTCGACCATCTCCGTCGCCAGCAGTAAGCACATGGCGCCGCTGATCCTTGCCTCCACCTCACGCTATCGCCGCGAGCTGCTGGCACGTCTCCACCTGCCGTTCGACGCCGTCGCTCCGGGCGTCGACGAGGTTGAAGTTCCGGACGAGCTGCCGGCAGGCCGTTCACGCCGCCTGGCCGAGGCCAAGGCTCGCGCCGTCGCCGCCGCCCATCCGGCCGCAACCGTGATCGGTTCCGACCAGGTCTGCGAGTGTCGAGGCCGGGTGCTCGACAAGCCAGGCACCGTCGAGCGGGCGCGGGAGATGCTCGGCTGGATGAGCGGCCAGTCGGTGCGCTTCCATACCGCGGTCAGCGTCATTGCCGGCGGGCGCCACTGGCGCCATGTCGATCGCACGGTCTGTCAGGTGCGGGAACTGGACGCCGACGCGATCTCCGCCTACCTCGAACGCGAACCCAGCCTCGATACCGCCGGGGCCTTCAAGGTCGAAGGCTTGGGCATCAGCCTGTTCAGTGCCGTGCGCAGTCGCGATCCAACCGCCTTGATCGGCCTGCCGCTGATTTGGCTCAGCGCGCGACTGCGCGCGCTCGGTCGTCCGGTCTGAACGGCGAACATCCGGCACGCCGGCACCTGCACTCGCCATCGTCTGCGGCACGCAGATCGGGTTATTCTTGCATGCTTTGCAAAATCCGGACGAAAGGACTCGGCCATGAGCAAGATCATCCAGCAGATCGAAGCGGAACAGATGGGCCGCACCCTTCCGGAATTCGGTCCCGGCGACACGATCGTAGTCAGCGTCAAGGTGAAGGAAGGCTCGCGTGAACGCGTGCAGGCCTTCGAAGGCGTCGTGATCGCCATCAAGAGCCGCGGTCTGAATTCCAGTTTCACGGTTCGCAAGAACTCCCACGGCACCTTCGTCGAGCGCGTCTTTCAGACCTACTCGCCGACCATCGACAGCGTGCAGGTGAAGCGTCGCGGCCGCGTTCGCGCCGCCAAGCTGTACTACCTGCGCGGTCTGGAGGGCAAGGCTGCCCGTATCCGCGAGGACCTGCGCGCCAACGCCTGATACGTGCGCAAGGTTCGCGGCACGAAGGCGCCCTCGGGCGCCTTCGTCGTTTCCGGGTGCTCGATCTGTTCCAGAGCAGTCGCGGGCATCGCACAATCCTGCGTGCCGCGGCCGATGCCGCACCGATCGAGCGCCCGCATGAGCCTGCCGTACCAGCTGGATTCCCGTCGTCTGACCGGCCCTTCGCTGCTGCTCGATCAGCCCGGCGCGATCCTCGAAGTCAAGTTTCCGACGCGCCACAAGAAGCTCTGGCTTGCGACCCTGGAAAAGGAGGCGCGTCGCCTGCAGCGCCGTGTCGGCTGGCGCCACGAGCGCGCCGTGGTCCGCGATCAGGGCCCCTCCCAGATGCTGGCCACCAGTGCACCGCTGGACGCCCTGATGCCGGCCACCTATCTCAACGAGGCCGCGCTGGAACGCACGCTGGCGCTGCATGCCGGCCATGACGCGCCCACGCTGGAGGACCAGACCGACGACCTGCTGGCGCGCATTGCCCGCCGCGCCGAGCCGCGCCTGATCGCGCTGATCCGCGCCGCCGAGTTGCATCAGGTCCCGTGGATGCTCGGCGACGGCGACCTGAGTCTGGGCTACGGCGCACATGCGGTCCGCCATCCCGATGACGATCTGCCGTTGCCGGACGCGGTCGACTGGGCGCACCTGAAGGCGCGTCCGAAGATCGCGCTCATCACCGGCACCAACGGCAAGACCACCACCACCCGGCTGCTGGCGCGCATGCTGCGCGAGGCCGGCGAGGTGGCTGGATTCTGTTCCACCGACTATGTGCAGATCGGCGAGGAGGTGGTCAGCCGTGACGATTATTCGGGCCCCACCGGTGCGCGAATGGTGCTGCGCGACGAGCGTGTCAGCGCTGCCGCGCTGGAAGTCGCCCGCGGCGGCATGCTGCGCCGCGGCTTGAGCGTGCGCGAGGCCGATGTTGCCGTGGTGCTGAACATTGCTGACGACCACCTTGGCGACAGCGGCATCTACACGCTGAACCAGTTGGCCGAGGCCAAGTTGCTGATCCGCAAGGGACTGAAGCGCTGGGCACCGCTGGTGCTGAATGCCGGTAACGCGCCATTGCGCCGCGAAGCCCGGAAACTGGATCAGCGGCTGCGCTGGTTCGGCATCGAGCGCCCGGCGGCAGCCCTGATGGCAAGTTGCAAGCGGGCGGTCTATGTGGCGGAGGATCAGCTGGTCGAGGAGCGCGAGGGCCGGATCGAGCCGCTGCTGCCGGTCGCCGAGGTGGCGATCGGCTTCGGCGGCGCCGCACGGCACAACCTCGAGAACGCCGCCGCCGCGACCCTGGCTGCCCTCGAACTCGGCGTCGATCACACGGCCATCGTACGTGCCTTGCGAGGGTTCGGCACCCAACCCACCGACAATCCCGGCCGCGCCAATCTGTTCATGATCCGAGGTGCGAAGGTCATCGCCGACTACGGCCACAACCCGGATGGCTTCGAGGCCATGTTGAAGCTGGTGCAGGCCATGCCGCATCGGCGCCTGTTGCTGATGATCGGCCAGGCTGGCGACCGCACCGATGCCGATATTCATGCACTTGCGGATCGCGCCGCCGCCGGACAGCCACATCGGGTGGCGATCAAGGCGCTGTCGAAGATGTTGCGCGGCCGCCAGCCGGGCGAAGTGCCGGCGCTACTCCAAGCGCGTCTGCGGAGCCAGGGAGTACCCGCCGAGTGCATCAGTCAACACCTCACCGATGGCGAGGCAGTGGATGCGCTGATCGGCGAGTTGCAGGCGGACGATCTTGCGCTGCTGTTCATCCACGAGGATGCCGCCGCCCTGCTGGCCCGGCTTACCCACCTCGCGGACGCCTGAGCACCGGCTCAGTCGGGCCGGCAACGCACCAGCAGCACGGTGATGTTGTCGGAGCCGCCGTTGCGGTTGGCCTCGTCAATCAGCTTCTCGACGGCCTCCTGCGCGGTCGGATAATCCTGCGCGAGCACCTGCGAGATCACATCGTCCTCGACTTCTTCGGTCAGTCCGTCGCTGCACAGCAGGAGCTGCGTGCCCGGCGCCAGCCGGCCGCCGACCGACTCGACCTTCAGCTGGTCTGGATGCGTGACCCCCAGCGCCTGGGTGACCACGTTCCGATGCGGGCTGACCCGTGCCTGCGCTGGACTGATCGCCCCCTGGTCCACCAGTTCCTGCACATAGCTGTGGTCGCGGGAGATCTGCTTCAACCCGCCGTTGATGAACAGATACACCCGGCTGTCGCCCACCCAGGCCACCTCGAACTCGTCACCGCGCACGTGCAGCGCGACGACCGTCGTGCCCATCGGCCGTTCGGAGCGGCGTTCGTTGGAATGACGGAGGATCTCCGCATCAGCCTGGCGGATCGCCTCGACCAGCGGCCGACCCTTGCCGACTTCCTGTACCACCATGTCTCTGGCGATCGCACTGGCGACCTCGCCGTGCTCATGGCCACCCATGCCGTCGGCCACCAGCCAGAGACCGAGCTTGCCGTCCGCCCAGTAGGTGTCCTCGTTGTGCTCCCGACGACGGCCTTCGTGTGTACCGTGCCCGAACTCGATCATGCCGTTGTCCACCCGCTGACTGCGCCCGGAACCCGGTCCCCAGCCGGTCTGTCCCACGCGACCACCCGCCCCGAAGGGAAACTCGACCGGATGATGCGACAGGATTCAGACATTGCGGCACAGTGTGACCAAGCGTTGACGCGTGAGCATGCCGCGCCCATCGGGCCCGTGCAATCCCGTCGCCGATCGGCGATGCGCTCGAAGCTGCCGAACCGCTGCCTCGGCGGTCGGGTTTGACACTTGGTGGCAGAATCAGACGTCCCCCGAACGCTGGCGATCCTCATGGATCTGCAAGAGGCCATCCCGAACTACAAGATCCTGAAAAAGATCGGGGAAGGCGGCATGTCCGACATTTGGCTGGCGGAACACCGACGTAACCTGCGCAAGGTCGCGATCAAGGTGCTGCGGAAGTCCGGCCAGCTGAGCGATGCCGAGAACGAGGAGTTGTTCCTGCGCGAAGGCGAGGTGCTGGCCAGCTTCAACGACCGCAACATCATCACGATCTACGACAACGACCGCCATGGCGACATTGCCTATCTGGCGATGGAGTACATCCCGGGCGGTACGCTGCTGGACCGCATGCGCAGCTCGATGGTCAGCGTCGGCGAGGCGATCGGACTGATTGTCCAGATCGCCAGCGCGCTGGGTGCCGCGCATCGCCGTGGCATCGTCCATCGCGACCTGAAGCCCGAGAACATCCTGATGCGGGATGACACCACGCCGATCCTGACCGACTTCGGCGCGGCCCGGATCAAGGATCGCAACACCATCTTCAGCAAGGATGGCGCCACGGTCGGCACCCCGGTCTACATGAGCCCGGAGCAGGTCACCGGTCAGGAACTCGACGGCCGCAGTGACCTGTATGCGATCGGCATCCTGCTCTTCGAACTGCTCAGTGGCAAGAAACCCTTCCGAGGCGGTTCCTTCACCGAGATCGCCTCGCAGCATCTTTACGCACCGATTCCGAAGTTGCCGGATGAACTGGCGCCGCTGCAGCACATCATCGACACCCTGCTGGCCAAATCGGCCGAACAGCGCTATTCGACTGCGCAGGGCTTCATCGACGCGCTGCGCAGCGTGGTACTCGGCGATGCCTTGATGCGCCGCTACATCAGCCACTCCGCCAACAGCCCGGCATGGACCACCCAGCTGCGCGCGCTGGGCTTCATTCTGGACAACAACGAGCGCACCGAGGTGCTGCCGGTGCCGGAGGGCATCACCGCGGCCTCCGGCGCCAGCAAGCACCTGCCGTCCGCACCGGCTGCCGAGACTACAGCCACACCGGCGTCACCGATTCCCACCCGACGTAACCCGCGTTTCCCGCTGAAGCTCGGCTGGCTCTTGCCGGTCATCGCGGCGCTGGTGCTCCTGATCGGCGCGGGCCTGTACTGGCAGCATCAGCGTCAGGTCACTGCCGAACGCGAACGGCTGGCCCCGCTCGCGGTGGCCGCCCAGGCCGACTTCAACACTGCGTGGACCGACTACCAGACGCTGCTGCAGCGCTTCGCCGAGCCGACCGGCAGTGGCGCACTGGAGGCACAGCGGGCCAGCGCCGAAGCCCAACTGAAGCGCGAAGCCGGGGATTACGCCGCTGCCGCCGAGCAGTTCCGCAGTGCCAGCACGCAACTGGCCGAAGATCGTCGGCGACTGCTCGAATCGCTGAAACAGCGCTACACGGCCGAGGCCCGCAGTCTCATGCAGGGCGGTCAACTGGACGCAGCCGAACGCACCTTGGAACGGGTGCGCGACGTGGATCGGCTGATGCGCGGACGCGCAGATGACGCGAATGGCCGCGCGCCATGAGCACCGGCACCCGGATGCGTTGGCTTCCCGCAAGGTTGTAGAGTCGGCGCCGGAACTGTCGGAGACGCCGCATGCGCCATCCTGCTCGACTGTGGACCCTGTTGATCCTGCCGGCCTTGCTGCTCGGCGCCGCGCCCATGCCGGCGGTCGCCCAGTCCGTCGAGGAACTGGAGGCCGAACTCAAGGCCCGCCGCGAAGCAGAGGCGCGCCGCGAACGCGAAGCCGCCGAGAAGGCCGAAGCTGCTGCGCGTGAACGCGCCCGCCGCGACGCCGAAGCTCGCCGCCGCGAATCCGAAGCGCGAGCCGCGGAACTGGAACGTCAGCGCCAGGACGCCGAGCGGCAGCGTGCCGAGGCACTGCTGGGCACGCTGCTGATCCGCACCAACCGTGGCTGCGAACTGACCGTCAACGGCGAGGCGCGTGGTCGACTGGAGATCGGGGCGACCACCAGCCTGCGCGTGCCGGCCGGCGACCAGCTGATCGAGTGCATCGCCAATCCGCGGGCGCGGGTCGCCACCACGGTGACCCTGACCGCCGGCACGCAGTCCGTGGCGATGCTGGAGGTCCCGGCCGATGCACGGTTCGTGCCGGTCGCCGGCGGCGTTGCCGACCATCAGCAGCGCCTGATCTGGACCGACAGCGACAACGGCGCGCCGGTCGATCTGGCCGGCGCCGAGCGCTACTGCGCCGGTCTGGGTGACGGCTGGCGACTGCCGGCGGTCAACGAGCTGCAGGGTCTGTACGACCCCGGCGGCACCTACAAGCTGGACTGGATCTATCAGGGCCAAACCATGGAGCTGAAGCCGATCACCCCGCTGATCCGGCTCGGCTCCTGCTGTTACTGGAGCAACGAACGTCCGCCCGATGTACCCGGCGCCTGGTATGTCGGCTTTGGCGGCGGCAGCAAGTTGCTGACCTCGCCGGCGAAAGGCGACGTACTGCGCGCTCACTGCGTGAGGCCGCTGCCTGCGGAATGATCCGCAGGCTTCACGCCCGATGCGCCCGCCCCGCTCCATCCTGAGTGCCCGTCGTTTCCGCTGAACTTTCGGCGCCCTGCGCACATCGCCCCGCCCATGGACGCCGCCACCGCCCGCCGCACCGGATTTCTGCTGAGCTGCGCGCTCGGCTTGTTCCTGTTGGCGCTGTGGCTGCGCGAACCCCTGCCCGCGCGGCCGCCCGGGGTCGAACGCAGCATCGGTGCTGCGCGCTCACCCGACGGCGAGACCCTGCCGGAGACCGGCTCCCAACCGGCAATGCAGATCATCGACGGTGCAGCATCGACCGATCCCGCCGCGTCGGAATCGGCCTCGAACCCCGCCGCGTCAAATGACGCTGCTGCCCGCGCCCGCGATGCCGACCGCGGTGGCGCAGGCGCCAGCGGTGGTGCGGCCATTCCCCCCAAGCGCGCCGAGACCCAGCGCTGGTTCGCGCCCGTGGCGCGAGCCCGCACCTACGGTGAACTGGCGGCCGCGCTGGCCGCGTTGCCCGGTGACGAGGAGGCCCGCCGCGAACTGCTGGAGCCGATCGCCCGCTGGTGCCGGACGGCGGCGCAGGAGGTCTACGACACCGAGGCCTTCCAGCGCTATGCCCCGCTGCGCTGGCACGCGCTGATGGAATTGCGCGCCTTCTGCATCGATGCGCCCGATCGCAGCCCGCTGGCGGGCGACTGGATCCAGCCGCTCGGCATGACCGTGCTGATGCACTTCGGTCGGCAGACGCTGGGCCGGATCGACCCTGCGCAGGGCGCCGACGCCGGCCGCGCGGCCCTCCGCGGTGCGCAGCAACTGGTCGATCAGGCCAATGCGCTGCAATGGATGCAGACCCAGGGCTTCCTGTCGCTGGATCCGGCACTCGGCTGCCAGCGCAACTGCGGTCCGTACTACTGGGCGGCGGCGATGCTGATCGCCTGTCAGGACGCTGGCGGTTGCGGCTACCGCTCGCCGGTCACACTGGGCTACTGCGCGGCCAACTTCGGTGGCGGCGGCTGTCGGCCCGGGGCCGACTACGCCACCGCGCTGCGTGACCGACTCTCGCAGGCCGACTGGCAGCGCGTGCAGCGCGCGGTGCAGGAGCTGCACCAGAGCCTCGCGGCGCCGGAATGAAGCGGCAACGTCTGGCACTCGTTGCGCTCGGCATCCTTGCCGGACTGGGGTTGTTTCTCGCGCTGAACCAGGGCCCGGGCACACCAGGGCCGACGACAGTCGCGAGCGCCGAGCCCATCACGAGCACCGCCCCGGTCATCGACCGCGATACGACCCCGGCACCGGCGGACCGCAGCGAGGCCACACCGCAGGTTTCCCGGCTCGACGAACGCAGACCGCCCGCGCCGCTGGCGCCGCCCTTGCTGCCCGGTCTGCATACCGCCGACAGCGCCCGGGCAGCCCTCATGCTGATTGCCCGGCAACCGGACGGACCGGACAGCGTCGGCCACCAGCGCGACATCGAGCGGCTGTGCCTGCGCGCCCGCCGCGAGACCCGACGCCGCGATGCGGGGGCAGCCGAGACTTGGTACGCGGCCCAACTGGAGCTGCGCCGCGACTGGTGTGCCGACCTGCCGCCGGTCGAGGGCGATCCGGAGACGGTCGAGCGCGCGCTGCTGTCGCTGGGTCCCGACCGCGGCGACCTTCTGCGCGAACGGCTCGGCCGCAGCGCCGGCGAGCAGGGAACCGCGGCCGCTCGCGAAACCGTGGCACGGAGCCGCGACCTCTACGAACTGACCGCCGCCCTGCAGCATCTGGATGCGCTGGGGGCGCTCGGTGTGCCGCCCTTCAGCCTGCGCGACACGCTGCCGGCGCAGCTGGCCGATCTGGCCGGCATCGCCGCGCAGTCGGCACTCTGCGCCGAAACCGGCGGCTGCGGTCCGCGCAGCTGGCCCGTGTTGCGCTACTGCGCCGAGCGCAACAGCTGTCCGCCGGAAGCCGACTTCGCGACCGCCGTGCGGCTCAGCCTTGGGGCGACGCAATACGAGCAGCTGCAGTGGCTGACCCGCTGGATCGCCGGCCAGCGCGCCGCCTATCGTGGCCGGACGTCCTGACACTGGCGCAGGGGCCCCGGTTTTGGCGGACACTCCGGACTTTCCCTCAAGCCACGCCCGCATGCGCCGCCGAGCCCTGCTGACCACCGCCCTGCTGGCCCTGTCGCTCGCTCCGATGGCGCCTGCACAGTCCGCCGACGAACTCACCGTCGAGGTGATTGTCTTCGCCTGGGCCGAGCGCCCACCCGGCCAGACCCTCGACGAGGCTGCCCTGCCCGGTTCGGGCCAGTCGCTCGGAGTCGGCAGCGGCGCCTACGCCGTGCTCGACGACACCGCGCTGACCCTGAAGACCGCGAAGGATCGTCTGGCCGGCGCCTCGCAGACCACGCCGCTCGTGCACCTCGCCTGGCGACAAACGCTGAGCGATGGCCGCTGGGTCCAGATCGACGGTGGTATCGAGGGCCTGACGCTGACCGGCCGTGTCCGTCTGCAAGGCAGCCGCAGCCCGGAGCTGGCGCTGGAACTCGTGCTCAGCGATGCCGGTGGCCAGCGCTGGCTGCTGCGTCAGCAGCGCGGCATCCGTGCCGGCGCCACCGAGTACTTCGACCATCCCGGCGTGGCCGCGATCGTGCGGACCACGCCCTACGCTTCGCTCGTCAACGACGCCGACCTCTGACCGATGTCCACCCTCGCCTCGCTCGTACTCGCCATGCACCTTGCCGCCACCCCGCCAACCGCCCCTGCTACGGAAGCCGTCCCGGGCACTTCCGCCGAGCTGATCGCCGAACAGGCCGACTGGCGCGCGCGCCGCCTCGCCGGCCTGACCCGGCCGGAGGGCTGGCTGTCGTTGGTCGGACTGCACTGGCTGGAGCCCGGCACGCACACGATCGGCGCCGATCCTGACGCGGCGATCGAACTGGCGATCGGCCCGAAGCGGCTCGGCTCACTGACCGTGACGGCACCGGCCGAGGGCACGCCCGCCGCGGTCACGCTGGCGCTGGCCACTGGCGTTGCCGCTCGCATCGAGCAGGCGGCCGTGGATCTCGCCGCCGACGGCGCAGTGACGGCGACCCTCGGCAGCGATGCCGACGGCAAGGTGCCCTCCCGGGTGCAGCTCGGCGAGGCCAGCTTCACGCTGATCGACCGCTCCGGGAAGCTGGCCCTGCGGGTGCGCGATCCGGCCGCACCCACTCGCACCGGCTTCACCGGCCTCGACTACTACCCGGTCGACAGCCAGTGGCGGATCGAGGCCACGCTGGCGCGCTACGCCGAGCCGAAAATGATCGAGATCGCCACCATCGTCGGCGGCATCGAGCCCACGCCCTCGATCGGCCAGGCCGTGTTCGAGCACGCCGGCCGCGAATACCGACTGGAGCTGCTGGAGGAAACGCCCGGGGCGACCAGCTGGTTCGTGATCTTCGGCGACCGCACCAACGGTCGGGAGACCTACGGCATGGCGCGCTTCCTGTACGCCACGCCGCTGGGCGAGGACCGCGTCGTGGTCGACTTCAACAAGGCCTACAACCCGCCCTGCGCCTTCACCCCCTACGCGACCTGCCCGATGCCGCCGGACGGCAACCGACTGGACTTCCCGGTGCGCGCTGGCGAGAAGAAGTACGCCGGATCCTGATCGGGCTTGCGCCTCCTGGCCGCAGGCGTCAAGCCACGGCCACCGCGAGGCCGAACTCAGCGCAGACCCAGCTGCCGGTCGTGCAGCCGCGACAGCACGGCCAGCGCGACGCTGGCGCCGATCAGCGCCATGAACATGTCCCACTGCGTGTCCCAGACATCGCCCTGGGTAGCCAGAAACGCATCGGCCGCACCGCCCCAGATCAGCGCCGCCCACCATTCGATCATCTCGAAGAAGGCGCTGAAGGACAGCGCGGCGGCGACGCACAGGTAACTCAGCCAGCCGCCCGGCTTCAGCGGCGTCTGCCGCAGCAGCAACTCACGCGCCAGGATCGCCGGCACGAAGCCCTGCGCGAAATGGCCCAGCCGGTCGTAGTGATTGCGCGAGAAGTCGAACAGCTCCTGCACCCAGAACCCGAGCGGCACCTGCGCATAGGTGTAGCGGCCGCCGACGATCAGGATCAGACAGTGCAGCGCGATCAGCACGTAGAGCAGCCGCGTCAGCGGATAGCGTCGCCAGGTCGCGATCAGGATCGGTACGCCGACCAGCACCCAGATCACCTCCAGCAGCCAGGTCAACCGATCGGTCGGTGCGATTCCGGACCAGATCAGCGTGGCCCCCACCCCGGCGAGCAGCAGCAGTCCGCTGCGGGCATCGACGCTGGCAATGGCGGATCGATTGATGTCCATGCGGGCTCCGGAGCCTTGCCGATCGGCGAAGACTCGCATCGTCCGCGAGCCCGGCGGCAGACGCAAAGACTTTGTGAATCGAGCGCGCGAAACCAACCGCCATCGGGCGCCATGCGCCGCCGGAGCCGCCCGCGGCGGGCCGCCGGCAGGGTGTGCGGCGGCTATGATCCGCGCGCCTTCCAGACACGCAAGGAGCAGTCAGCATGAGCGCAGGTGAGCCCGTCGTTCCCGCCGGTGGCGAGAAGATCACGATCAACAACGGGAAGCTCCATGTCCCGGACCAACCGATCATCCCCTTCATCGAAGGCGATGGCACCGGCCCCGATATCTGGCGCGCCAGTGTGCGCGTGCTCGATGCCGCGGTCGAGAAGTGCTACGGCGGGGCGCGCAAGATCCACTGGATGGAGGTCTACGCCGGGCAGAAGGCCAACGACAACTTCGGCACCTGGCTGCCGGACGCGACCGTGCAGGCCTGCCGCGACTACCTGATCTCCATCAAGGGTCCTCTGACCACGCCGATCGGCGGCGGCATCCGTTCGCTCAACGTCGCGCTGCGGCAGATGCTCGACCTCTACGTCTGCCTGCGCCCGGTGCGCTGGTTCAAGGGCGTGCCGAGCCCGGTGAAGAATCCGGGCAAGGTCGACATGGTGATCTTCCGCGAGAACTGCGAGGACATCTACGCCGGCATCGAGTTCGAAGCCGGCAGCGAAGCCAACCGCAAGTTCATGGAAATGTTCAAGGCGGCCTACCCGAAGGAATACGGCAAGATCCGCTTCCCGGAGAGCTCCGGCATCGGCATCAAGCCGGTCTCGAAGGATGGCTCGGAGCGACTGATCCGTGCGGCGATCGAGTACGCGATCACCAACCAGCGCAAGTCGGTGACGCTGGTGCACAAGGGCAACATCATGAAGTTCACGGAAGGCGCCTTCCGGAACTGGGGCTACGCGCTGGCCGAGACCGAGTTCGCCGAGCAGACCTACACCTGGGATCAGTGGGAGCGGACCAAGGCGATCGACGGTGAAGCCGCCGCCAACGCCGAGCAGAAGGCCGCGCTGGCCGCCGGCAAGGTGCTGATCAAGGACGCCATCGCCGACATCACGCTGCAGCAGGTGCTGACCCGTCCGGAAGAGTTCGACGTGATCGCCACGCTGAACCTCAACGGTGACTACCTCTCCGACGCGCTGGCCGCGCAGGTCGGCGGCATCGGCATTGCGCCGGGCGGCAACGTCAACTACGTGACCGGCCACGCGGTCTTCGAAGCCACCCACGGCACCGCGCCGAAGTACGCCAACCTCGACAAGGTCAATCCGGGGTCGGTGATCCTGTCGGGCGAGATGATGCTGCGTTACATGGGCTGGACCGAAGCCGCCGACGCGCTGATCCGGGCGATGGACGTGGCGATCGGCAACAAGCAGGTGACCTACGACTTCGCCCGGCTGATGGACGGCGCCACCGAGGTCAAGTGCTCGGAGTTCGCCGACGCGATGATCGCGGCGATGTAAGCCCGCGGCGGACCTGCGTCCGTCTGCAGCAACGCCCCGGTCCGCCGGGGCGTTGTCGTTTCCGGCCTCAGAGCCAGCGCGGCAGCAGGATCAGCGCCCAGGTGACCACCACCGTCATCTGCGCGAGAAACACCGCCGCCGAGCCCATGTCCTTGGCGCGGCCGGCCAGTTCATGGATCTCCGGCGTGGTTTTGTCGACGATCGCCTCGACTGCGCCATTCATCAGCTCCAGCGCCAGCACCAGGATCAGGCAGCCGAACAGCAGCGCGCGTTCGATCGGCGATTCGCCCAGCCAGAAGGCCAGCGGCGCCAGCGGCAGGAACATCCAGACTTCGAGGCGGAAGGAGGGCTCGTGGCTCCAGGCCGCGCGCAGCCCCTGCATCGAGTAGCGGAGGGCCTTCAGGATCTGGCGCGGACCACGCGGTTCGGAGGAGGCCATGACGGCTGGTTGTCGAAATCGGGGGGCGCATGATCGCATCGACGCGCGGCGACGACCGGCTCAGGCTTCCATCGCGACGCGGTTGCGGCCTGCCCGCTTGGCGATGAACAGGGCGTGGTCGGCGGCGTCGAGCATGCGTTCACCGAGCGCCGCCAGTGTGCCCTCGGCAGCGACCGTTACCCGGGCATGCACTCCGATACTGATCGTGACCGACACGAAGGTCTCGCCAATCACGACGGGCGTTGCCGCCACCGCCTCGCGCAGCCGTTCAGCCAGTCGCAGTGCGCCGTCGGTGCCGGTGTCCGGCAGCAGGATCACGAATTCCTCCCCGCCATACCGCGCCTGCAGATCCTGCGCGCGCAGGCGCACCGCAATTCGCGCGGTCAGCGCCTTCAGCACCTCGTCGCCGACGGCATGGCCGTGCTGGTCGTTGACCCGCTTGAAGTGGTCGATATCCAGCATCAGCACCGCCAGTGGCAAGCCGCTCCGGCAACTGCGGGACACGAAGTTCGTCAGCGCCTCGGCCAGGGCCCGTCGGTTCAGGACGTTGGTCAGGGCATCGTGGGTGGCGGCCTGCTGCTGCTGGTCCAGGGCCCGCTCCATCTGCATCAGCACGAAGCCGGTGGTGTTCAGCAGCAACACCAGCAACACGCTCAGATAGGTCAGCGACTGCACGATCGGCGGCAGCAGCATCGGGTTGTTCCATTCCTGGTTTCGCGACATGACGACGATGCGGACGGCGAGCGTTAGCATCAGCAGGGTGCCGCCCGCGATCAGCAGGAACCTCCCACTGGCGCGATGCCCCTCTAGCTGCGGCGCCCGGGCCAGCCACACCAGCCACCCCGCCAGACCGAACTGCAACGCTGCAACCGCGAGGTTGCGCAGGTGATGCGCCTCGGCCAGCGCAACGGCAACCAGCGTTCCGAGCACGACCAACGTCCACAGCAACCGGGTATCGGCGACCGGTGCACGACCACGCTGAAAGACGGAGACGGCCTGCAGATGCAGCGCGAGGGTCGCCAGCGACAGGAAGTTGGTCAGCAGCACCGACGCGATGGGCAGGCCCAGGATTCGCAGGCCGAAAGCCGGATAACTGAGGGCATTGGCCAGCAATCCCAGACCCCACAGGCTCAGACCGGGCGCCGCACCTCCGCGCCAGCTGACCAGCAACACCGATCCGGCCAGTGCGACCGTGGTCAGCGTCATGACGATCAGCAGCGTGGGCAGGTCCGGCGTGGCCATCGTCGCAGTATCGGCCGGCGCCCGTCCGGCTGGGCCGCGGCGAAAGCGCGCAGTCCGGTGACCCGGACCGCCGCCCGAGACCGCCGGCCGTTAAGGCTTAACGCATTCCTGATTTCGAGCCAAGAAAGGCTTAAGCCGGCCGCCCCAGCATGGCGTCAACGACCTGCTGGAGACCCGACGATGGATGGCGACCCGCACAGACTGACTGCCCCCGAGCGCCTGCTGCTGACGGCCGTGCCGGTCGGGCACGCGCTGCGACAGCGCACCGAGGCCTTTATCCGCGCCCGCTATGCCGAAGCCTACGGCGCCGAGGTCCCCCGCTTCCTGCCGCTGCTCTACGCGCTGCAGGACAGCAACGGTCAGCTGCTGGCTGCCGCTGGTCTGGGGCTCGCCGCCGAGGGTCCGCTGTATCTGGAGCAGTATCTGGATGCGCCGATCGAGTCCGTGCTGGCCGAGCACGAGGGCCGACCGGTCGCCCGTAACGGCGTTGCGGAAATCGGTCACCTGTGCGGACTGCTGGCCGGCACCGGCCGGCGACTGTTCCCGCAGATCGCCGCCGACCTGCTGCGTCGCGGCCAGCACCATGTCGTGTTCACGGCCACCCACGGCCTGCGCGCGCTGTTCCACCGCCTCGGCATCGACCCGGCGGCGCTGGCACCGGCGACGCCGGCCCGGCTCGATCCGGCCGCCGCAGCCGCCTGGGGTCGCTACTACGCCGCCGACCCGTGGGTGATCGGTGGCGCGCTGGACCTGGGCCAGCATCTGATCGGAGCGGATGCCCGTGGCTGATGCCCATGCCCCGCCCGCGACACCGAACTTGGTCGAGCGACTGCGCGAGCACGCCCGCCGGCAACCGGACCGCCTCGCCCTGCAGGACGCCCAGCACCACGTCCGCTACGGCGACCTGCCCGACCGCATCGACGCGCTGGCCGAGCGACTGACCCGCAGCGGCGCTCGCCGCATCGCCAGCCGACTCGACAACGGCGTGCCGGCCGTCCTGCTGGATTTCGCCTGTCGCCGCGCCGGTCTGGTGCATCTGCCGATGCCCGGCTTCTTCACCGCGGCGCAGACCGCCCACGCGCTGGCCGACGCCGGCATCGACACGCTGGCCGACGCCGCGACCGATGCGCCGGACGGCATCGCGCTGAGCCGCCGCGCGCTGGATCAGGCCCCGAGCCTGCCGACCGGCACGGCGCTGATTACCTACACCTCCGGCAGCACCGGGCTGCCGAAGGGCGTGTGCCTGTCGGCCGCTCATCTGGACACGGTCGCCGCGTCGATCGTCGAAGCGGTCGCCGGCCATACGCCACAGCGGCATCTGGCGGTGCTGCCGCTGGCGGTGCTGCTGGAAAGCGTGGCCGGCGTGCAGGCCGCGCTGACCGCCGGCAGCGAGGTGCTGCTGCAGCCGCTGGCCACGCTGGGCTGGAGCGGCGCCGGTGGACTGGACCCGCTGCGCTTCGCCGCCGCGATCGAGCAAGCCGCGCCGGAGAGCCTGATCCTGGTCCCGGAGCTGCTGAAGGGCTGGATCCAGGCGCTGATGCAGGGCGCCCGCGCGCCGGCCAGCCTGCGCTTCTGCGCGATCGGCGGCGCCCACGTGCCGCCGGCCATCCTCGACGCCGCTGCGCGCCACGGCCTGCCGGTCTACGAGGGCTACGGCCTGAGCGAATGCGCCTCGGTGGTCTGCCTGAATCGGCCCGGCCACGCGGTGCCCGGTCAGGTCGGCACGCCGCTGAAGCACTTGCAGCTTTCGCTGTCGCCCACCGGCGAAGTCCTGGTGCACGGCCCGCGCTTTCTGGGGTATGTCGGCCACCCCGCGCCGCCGGACGGGCCGCTGGCCACCGGCGATCTCGGCGAGATCGGTGCCGACGGCGCGCTGCGCCTGTCGGGCCGGCTCGGTAATCGCTACATCACCGCCTACGGCCGCAACGTCTCGCCGGAATGGAGCGAAGCGCTGCTCGCCGCGCATCCGGCCATCGCCCAGGCCTACGTCCACGGCGAGGCGCTGGCGCAGGCCGTCGCACTGCTGGTGCCGCGCGATCCGGCGTTGCCCGACGCGGCACTGACAGCCGCCATCGAGGCGATCAACGCCCAGCTGCCCGAATACGCCCGCATTGCCGCCTTCCGCCGCGTGCCGCCCTTCCGCGCCGAGGACGGCACGCTGACCGCCAATGGCCGCCTGCGCCGCCGCGAGATCCGCGCGCGCCACGCCGAGGCGCTCGCCGACCTTTCCGCCTGAACCTCTGGAGACCCCGATGCCCTTTTTCGACGAGCTGTTTGCCGCCACCACCCCCGATCGCGACGCCCTGTACGGCGAGACCGTGATCCGCGATGCGCTGGCCGGTCGCGTCACCCACGCCGAGTACGTCGCTTTCCTGACCGAGGCCTTCCACCACGTCCGCCACACCGTGCCGCTGCTGATGGGCTGCGGCGCCCGCCTGCCGGCGCGGCTGGAGTGGCTGCGCGAGGCGGTGGCCGAGTACATCGAGGAGGAAACCGGCCATCACGAATGGATCCTCGACGACCTGCGCCACGCCGGCGCCGATGCCGAAGCGGTGCGTCACGGCACGCCGCGGCCGGCCACCGAGCTGATGGTCGCCTACGCCTGGGACACGGTGCAGCGCGGCAATCCGGTCGGCTTCTTCGGCATGGTGCTGGTGCTCGAAGGCACCAGCAAGGCGCTGGCGCTGTCCGCCGCCGACCGGCTGCAGCAGAGTCTGGGTCTGCCCGATCTGTCGCTGCGCTACCTGCGCTCGCACGGGCTGCTCGATCAGGAGCACGTGGGCTTCTACGAGACGCTGATGAATCGCCTGGAGGATCCGGCCGATCGCGCCGCGGTGCTGCACGCCGCCAAGATGTTCTACCGGCTGTACGCGGCGGTGTTCGCCGGCCTGCGCGAGACCCCGCGCAGCGCGGCACGGCCGCAGCTGGCGGAGGCCGCGTGATGGACCTGCGCGGACGCACGGTGCTGATCACTGGCGCCACCGGTGGCATCGGCGGCGCGCTGGCCGAGCGACTGGTCGCCGAGGGCGCGCGGGTCAAGGTGCACGGCCGCCACGCGGGTCGGATGCAGGCGCTGCTCGACCGTCTGCCGGCCGGGACGACCTCGCTGCTGGCCGATCTGACCGGCGCCGAGGGTCGCGCGGCACTGGCCGCCTTCGCCGCCGAGTCGCCGGCCGCGGAGGTCGTGGTGCTGAATGCCGCCAGCAGCCACTTCGGCCGCTTCGACCAGATGGGCCCGGCCGAGATCGAGCGGCTGATCGCCACCGACCTGACCGCACCAATCCTGCTGACCCAGGCACTGCTGCCGGGCCTGACGCGCCTGCCGCAGGCGCGACTGGTCTACATCGGCTCGACGCTGGGGCGAATCGGTCACCCCGGTTTCGCCGCCTATGGCGCGGCCAAGGCCGGGTTGGAGCGCTTCTCCGAGGCGCTGGGCCGCGAACTCGGCGGCAGCGGCGTCGGCGTGCTGCTGATCTCGCCGCGCGCCACCCGCACCGACGCCAACAGCTCGGCAGCCGACGCCATGAACGTTGCGCTCGGCAATGCCGTCGATCCACCCGAAGCCGTCGCTGCCGCGGTCATCGACGGCCTGCGCCGCGATCGCCGCCGCGTCCAGCTCGGCGGCCCCGAGCGCCTGTTCGTCCGCCTCAACGCCCTGCTGCCTGCCGTGGTCGACCGCGCCATGGCCGGCAAGCTCGGCACCATCCTGCGCTATGCCACGCGCACTGCCTGAAGGAGACCGCCATGATGTCGCTGCGCCCCACCCTGCTCGCCCTCGCGCTGGCCGCCGCCAGCCTGACCCACGCCGCCGAACCCGCGGCCAGCCCGGAGCCGGCGCCGACCGTCACCGCGGCAAGCACCGAAGCCGCGCCAACTCCACCGGCCGATCCGGTGCAGACCGGCCTCGCCGCGATCCAGGGCCGCTGGGCCGAGATCCAGTACCAGACGCCCGCCGACCAGCGCGCCGACGCCTTCGAGGCGCTGGCCGCCGAGGCCGGGCGCTTCAAGGACGCGAACCCGGGCCGCGCCGAGCCGCTGATCTGGGAGGGCATCGTGCTGTCGACCTGGGCCGGCGCCAAGGGCGGACTGTCGGCCCTCGGCCTGTGCAAGGACGCCCGCGCCGACTTCGAGGCGGCCCTGAAGCTGGATCCGCAGGCGCTGCAGGGCTCGGCCTACACCAGCCTCGGCAGTCTGTATTACCAGGTGCCGGGCTGGCCGATCGGCTTCGGTGATGACGACCGCGCCGAGGAGCTGCTGAAGCAGGCGCTGGCCATCGCCCCGGACAGCATCGACGCCAACTACTTCTACGGCGACTACCTGATCGATCAGGGCCGCTACGCGGAGGCGGTCACCGTGCTCGCGCACGCCCAGACCGCGGCACCGCGGCCGGGCCGCGAACTCGCAGATCAGGGCCGTCAGCAGGAAATCGCCGGCAAGCTGGCGCAGGCCCGTGCCAAAGTCCGCAGCTGACGAGGAACTCGGAACCGGAATCGTGCGGGTACTGATCGCGGAAGATGATGTGCTGCTGGGCCAGGGCCTGCTGACCGCGCTGCGCCGGCACGGCTACGGTGCCGAGCGGGTCGGCGATGGCGGTGCCGCGCTGGCGGCACTGGCCAGTGAGGACTTCGATCTGCTGGTACTGGATCTGGGACTGCCGAAGCAGGATGGCTTTGCCGTGCTGCGCGAACTGCGCGGCCGCGGCGCCCAGCTGCCGGTGCTGATCCTGACTGCTCGCGATGATGTCGGCGACCGGGTCCGTGGCCTGGACCTCGGTGCAGACGACTATCTGACCAAGCCCTTCGACCTGCGCGAGCTGCTGGCCCGCCTGCGGGCGCTGGAGCGGCGCACGCAGAACCGTTCGGCGGCGCCGCTGGAACACGGCGAACTCGCCATGGACCTGCGCGCCATGACGGTGCGCTGGCAAGGCCGGCAACTCGACCTGCCGCGGCGCGAGTTCATGCTGCTGCGCTGCCTGCTGGAAAATCCGGGCCGGGTGATGACCCGCGACGCGCTGATCCAGCAGCTCTACGGCTGGGAGGAAGACGTGTCGAGCAACACGCTGGAAGTCCACATCCACCACTTGCGCCGCAAGCTGACCCCTGACCTGATCCGCACCGTGCGTGGCGTCGGCTACGCCATCGACGGTCTGCCGCCCCACGCGCCGGGCCCCTGAGCAATGCGTCGTTCCCTGCGCGGTGCGCTGCTCGGCACGCTGCTGCCGACGCTGGCGGTGGCCGGCGTGCTGGCCGGAGCGATCGGTTACCACGACAGTCTGACCGAGACCAACGAGCTGTTCGACGCCAAGCTGGCGCAGTCCGCGCGTCTGCTGGCGCTGACCACCGAGGCTCATCTGGATGACGGCCATCTGCTCGGCGCCATCCTGCCGGTACCCGCGGTGTCGGCCGAGGGGGAGGGTGATGGTCTGGCCACCGCCACCGGCCATGCTTACGAAACGTTGCTGACGCTGCAGGTCTTCGGCGACAACGGTACGCTGCAGATGCGCTCGGCCAACGCTGGCCCGACCCCCCTGGCGGCGCTGCATCCGGGCTTCGACCGCGTCGTACGCACCGATGGAGTTTGGCGGACCTACACCCTGCGTAGCGGCAAGCGCTGGTTTCAGGTCGCCGAGCACGAGCACATCCGCGCCGAACTGGCCGAGGACATCGCCTTCGAGACGCTGCTGCCGCAGTTGATCGCCTTGCCGCTGCTGGCGCTCGGCATCATCGGCATCGTCGGCTGGGCCACCCGCGGCGTCGGCACGGTCACGCGAGCCGTCGCCATGCGGGCGCCGGATGCGCTGGAACCGATCCCGCTGGCCCCCGCCCCGCGCGAGCTGCACGGCCTGCTCAATGCCTTCAACGACCTGCTGGGCCGCAATCGCCGACTGATGGCGCAGGAACGCCGCTTCATCGCCGATGCCGCCCACGAACTGCGCACCCCGATCAGCGCGCTGAAACTGCACGCGCAGAATCTGGAGGACTGCGATGACCCGGCTGCACGCACCGAATCACTGGACGGCCTGCTGCGTGGCCTGTCCCGCTGCGAGCGACTGGTCCAGCAACTGCTGGATCTGGCGCGCGCCGAAGCCGGCGGCGCCACCCGGGCGCTGGCCGACGTCGACCTGACCGCACTGGCCCGCGACACCCTCGCCGAACTCGGTCCGCTGGCACTCGCCGCCGGCCGCGAACTGGCGCTCGATGCCGACGCCGATCGTCTGACGGTCCGCGGCGATGCGGTCCTGCTGCGCAGCCTGATCCGCAACCTGGTCGACAACGCCCTGAAGCACGGCGCCGGCGAGGTTCTGGTCCAGCTGACGCGCGCGCCCGCCCACGTCGTCCTCCGCGTGCAGGACCACGGCGCCGGACTCGCCGTCGAGGAACACGCGCAGGTCTTGCAGGCCTTCCATCGCGGCAGCAACGCCCACAGCGAGGGCAGCGGCCTCGGCCTGTCGATCGTCCAGCGGATCTGCGAACGCCATGGCACCGAGCTGACGATCGACGCGCCCGACGGCGCGGGACTACGGGTCTCGGTCAGGCTCCCGGCGGCGTGAGCCGGCCGTCAATACGAACTCAGTGCGCGTGGTCGTCGTGGCCGCGGGCAGCCAGCGCCATCAGCTGCCGGTAGGCCGGCGGCTCGGCCTGCAGGGTGGCATGGAAGATCCGGTGGCGGTCGCGCAGGTGCTCCTGCAGGCTGACCAGCAGCTCGGGCCAGGCCTCGCCATCGGCGATTTCCAGATGCGCGGACAGCAGCAGGCGGTCGCCGGCCAGCGTCCAGACGTGCAGGTCATGGACCGCCTGCACGCCGGCGTGGGCCCGCAATTCGCGTTCGATCTGCGCCAGGTCGATGCCGCGCGGTACCGCCTCCATCAGCACACCCAGCACATCGCCGATCAGCCGCATCGAGGAAAAGGCGATCAACGCCGCGATCAGCAGGGTCAGCAGCGGGTCGATCGGTGTCCAGCCGGTCGCCCAGATCACCGCCCCGGCGATCAGGGCGGCCACCGAGCCGAGCAGGTCGCCGAGCACGTGGATCAGCGCGCCGCGGGTGTTCAGCGCGCCACGATCAGCGGCATGCAGGGCGCGATAGACGAACAGGTTGATCACCAGTCCCACGGCGGCAATCAGCATCACGCTGCCGCCCATCACCGGCGTCGGCTGCTGCAAGCGCCCGAGTGCAGCAGTTGCGAGCAAGACCACGAGAACGATCATGAACACCGCATTCGCGAGCGCCGCCAGCACCTCGGCACGACGCCAGCCATAACTCAGCCGCGGACTGGCCGGCCGCTGCGACAGACGCGCGGCAATCCAGGCCAGGAGCAGCGCCGTCGAGTCGGTGACCATGTGGCCAGCATCGGCCATCAACGCCAGCGAGCCGGACCACCAGCCGCCGATGGCCTCGACGATGGCGAAACCGAAGGTCAGCAGGATGGCAGCCCGCAAACCCCGCTCACGCGCCCGCGCCGCCGCTTCCGCGCTCTCCGGATCGCGGCCCGGACCGGCCGCCGACGGATAAGCCTCCTGCCCGTGCGCGTGATCGTGGTGGTGCAGGCCCATCGAACTCAGAGGCGTGTGGCGGCGAAGGTGTCGCAGCGCGCCGGATCGCCGGCATCGAAACCGGCCCGGAACCAGCGCACCCGCTGCTCGCTGGTGCCGTGCGAGAAGCTGTCCGGCACCACCACCCCGCGCGACTGTCGCTGCAGACGGTCATCGCCGATCGCCGCCGCGGTCGCCAGCGCGCGCTCGATGTCCCCCGGCTCCAGCCAGTCGTGGCGCTGCTGGGCATGATGGGCCCAGACGCCGGCGTAACAGTCGGCCTGCAGTTCCTGTCGCACCAGCGGACCGTTGGCGCCCTTGACGTCCTCGCCGCGGCGGCGCAGCTCCTGGACCTGCCTCGACACACCGGTCAGCGTCTGGATATGGTGGCCGACCTCGTGGGCGATGACGTAGGCCTCGGCGAATTCGCCTCCGCCGCCAAGACGCGTGCGCATCTGCTCGAAGAAGCCCAGCTCCAGATAGACCTTGCGATCGGCCGGACAATAGAACGGCCCGGTCGCCGCCTCCCCTCGTCCGCAGGCACTCTGCACCGTGTCCTCGAACAGCACCAGCGTGGGGGCGACGTAGCTGCCGCCGTTCTGCTGGTAGATCGCCGACCAGACGTCTTCGGTCTCGCCCAGAATTGCCGCGATGAAGTCACCCTTGGCGTCGACTGGGGCACCGGCCGACGGTGCCGCCTGCGGCGCGCCGGCCACTGGCGCAGTCTCGACCAGTCGCAGCAGCTCGGCCGGGTTCTGGCCGGTGAACCAGCTGATGGCCAGCACCAGCAGGATGCCGCCGATGCCAAGCCCACCGGCGCCGCGCGCCGCGCCGCCACCAATCCCGCGGCGGTCATCCACATTCGTGCTGCGTCGTGCCCGATCCCACTTCATTGCCCTGACTCCCGTGTCACTGCGTCCTGCACCGCCACGCATTGTGCAAGCTTTGTCGATGGCAGACGACGCCAGCCGGCGCACGGGACCTTCACGCCGCAGGCATCAGCCGGTACCGGGGAGCGTCGCGTCATCCCAGGTTTCCAGCAGTTCGGGGGCGTAGACCACGGCACCGGTCACCAGCGCGCCGGTCAGAAAGCCCTCTGCGAACATCATCATCGGCGCTGCCAGCAGATAGGCGTCCGACAGCGCGGCCGCATTGCCGGCACCGGCCAACGTTTCCAGCAGCCAGCGGCTCAGACTGGCCGCCAGCATGGTCAGCGCGGCGCCGCCGAAACCGATGCCGAGGAAGTAGACGAAAGGCTCGCGCACCCGATAGTGCCGGCGCAGCAGCAGCAATCCCGGGATGATCAGGCCAGGTAGGAGCACTGTTGCCAGCAAATCAGCGCCCGGAGCCACCGGCCAGGCTCCGTACGCCAGCGCGGCCAACGCCAGAGCGATGCACAAGGTCCAGCTGCCCGCGGCGCTGCCCAGCATCAACAGCGTCAGCGCCGCGCCGAGCAACTCCAGCTCGACGCCCCCCGGCAAGCTGATGTGCATCATCCGCAGCGACGTTACCGTGCAGGCCAGCAGTGCGACCGCGAGCGGACGCCGGCGTGCCACTGCCCATGCGGCGCGGCGGGTGGTCCACAGCAGCGCCAGCACCAGCGTCAGGAACAGACCGTCCGTCGGTGTCACGCGAGCCCCTCGTGACCCGCGTCGCGCTCCGCCACTTTGCAAAGCCTCATCGATTTCACCGGCAGCCAGCGCTGCCGACGATCATGCCGGAGTGCTTGCCCGCGCTCGGCGGACTGCGACCCATTGCAGCAGGGCCACCCCGCACAGGATCACCACCATGCCGATCAGAAGCCTGGCGGTCAGCGGCTCATCGTTGAGCGTCACCCCCAACAGCACCGCAACCAGCGGATTCAGATAAGAAAAGCTGCCGGCCCGCGCCGGGTGCCAGACCCGCGTCAGATAAAGGAAGGCCGAGAACGCAATGAGCGAACCGAACAGCGTCAGGTAGGCCAGCGCTGCCCAAGCCTGAGGGCTGACGCTGCCGTCGACCGTCGCGCCACCGAAGAACGGCAACAGCAACGTGCCAACCAATGCCGACGCCAGCATCTGCATGCCCGTGTTGATGAACATGCCGCCACTACTGACATGGCGCCGCTGGTAGAGCGCAGCCCAACTCCACATCAGTGCGCTGCCCACACAGACCGCGGCCGGCAGCAGGGCGAGGTCGACGCGCTCATCCGGCCACAACACCAGCACGACGCCGCCCAGACCAAGCAGTGTGGCTGCGAATCCGGCCTTGCCCAGAGGCTCGCGGCGCATCGTCAACAGCGCCATCCAGACCGGAATCGGCGACTGCAGAACGGCGCCGACACCGCTCGGTATCCAGGTGAGGGTCCAGGCGGTCAGGACGTTCGCCAACCCGAGCAGGATCAAGCCGGACAGCAGCAGTTTCGGCAGCTCGCGACGCTCGCAGCCCTGTTCACCGCGATAAAGGCCGATTGCGAGGCACAACACGCCGGCCAGCGCGAAACGCGTGGTCGCGAGCCCCAGCGGCGTGAAATCAGCGAGTGCGTGGACGTGGACCAGCCACGTCGAGCCCCAGATCAGCGATATCGCCGCGAAGGCGAGCCAGGGCAGCATCAGGCGGCGGGCTGGATACCGAGCCGATCCAGAATCGCGATGGTCGCGCGCGCCCGATTCAAGGTGTAGACGTGCAGGCCAGGCGCACCGCCCTCCAGCAGCCGGCGACACAAGGCCGCGACCGCATCGGCGCCGTAAGCGCGAATGGCATCGGCGTCATCGCCCATCGCCGACAGACGTCGATCCAGCCAGCGCGGAATTTCCGCGCCGCACATCGCCGAAAACCGCTTCAACTGGGAGAAATTGGCGATCGGCATGATCCCCGGCACGATCGGCAGATCGACACCCTGCGCGCGCACGGCATCGACGAAACGGAAATAGGCATCAGCATTGAAAAAATACTGGGTAATCGCCGCATCGGCGCCGGCCCGGCATTTTTCGACGAAATGCCGCAAATCATCATCGGCATTGACCGCCTGCGGATGGAACTCCGGATAAGCCGCCACTTCCAGTCGGAAGGCATCTCCGAACTCGGCGCGGATGAAACGCACCAGGTCCACGGCATAAGCGAATTCGCCAGGCGTGGCCATGCCCGAGGGCAGATCCCCGCGGAGCGCGACGATGCGCTTGCAGCCCAGCTCGGCGTAGGTCTGCAGCAGCGCGCGGATTTCGGCGCGCGTGCCGCCCATGCAGGACAGATGCGGCGCCGCGTCCAGACCCTCGCGCTCCCGCAACTGCCGCACGGTGGCCACGGTGTAGTCCAGCGTCGAGCCGCCGGCGCCGAAGGTGACCGAAAAATACTCCGGCGCATAGCTGCGCAGCTGCTCGACCGACCGGCTCAGGAGCTCTCGCTGCTCGTCGGTCTTGGGCGGAAACAGCTCAAAAGACAGCGCGGTAGCGGTCACGTCGATCCCTGCAGAAAGTGGTTGGAACCGATCAACGTTCGTTGCTGCGGATGGCCCGCAGCCGGGTCTGCGCCAATCCGGCAACCGCGGTATTCGGGTAGCGCTGGATCACCGAGTTCAGCGCCTGCGTCGCCCGCTGCGTATCGCCGATCTGGTGATGGCAGTAGCCGACCTTCAGCAAGGCATCGGGGGCACGCGCGCTGCTCGGAAACTGCTGCAGCAACGCCTGAAAGCTCTTCAGTGCGTCCGGATACCGCTGGTTGACGTAATGGCTTTCACCCAGCCAGTAAATCGCATTGGCCGCATTCTCCCCATCCGGGAACTCGGTGAGGTAGGCCGAGAAACGCCGGGCCGACTCCTGATAATTGCCTTGCTTCAAGGCCTCGAAAGCATGGTCGTAGGCTGCCATCTCGGCATCCCGACGATCGGCTTGCGCCGTCAGATCGGCCGTCGGGTCGGCGTCAGCCACCGGCGGCGGCTCCGACATCGCAGGCATCTCGTCGACGGACGACAGATCACCCGTAGGTGGCGGCAACGGAACCCCACCCTGCGCACCCGAGTCAGGCCCGACGGACCGCAGGCGACCATCGAGGTCCAGATACTGATCGTTGCTGCGCTTCTTCAGGGATTCCAGCTCGCGTTCGAGCACCTCGACCTGCGAGCGCAGCGACTGCAGCTCGGTCTGCATGTCGTTGAGACGCTGCAGCCATTCGACCGCCTGATCCTGACCCTGGCTCTGCGCCTGCTGGCGCTCCAGCTGGGCGACTCGCTCGGCCAGACTCAATCGACTTCCCGACTGCGCCCACACCGGACCGCAAACAGCAACGGCAGCCACCAGGGCTGCCGCTGCATGCACACGTCCGAAAACGACGTGGCTCATGGATTACTGGCGCTGCGTGTAAACCAGGTCCGCGCGACGGTTGCGGGCCCAGCAGTCATCCGTCGATTCGGCGCAGACCGGACGCTCTTCACCGTAGGAGACGACGGTCAGCTGCTCGGAGCGCGCGCCCTTGGCCAGCAGCAGATCGCGCACGGCATTGCCACGACGCTCGCCCAGGCCGAGGTTGTATTCACGGGTACCGCGCTCGTCGGCGTTGCCTTCCAGCGTCAGGCGGGCGCCCGGGTTGTTCTGCAGCCACTTGGCATGGCAACCGATCATCTCGTCGAACTGGCCCGACACGTCGGCCTGATCGAAGTCGAAGTTGACGGTGCGGGCCTTCAGGCAGGGCTTGGTGTCCAGCAGCGTGACGTCGGTCCAGCTTTCACCGCGGGCCGGTTCGGCCTGGGCGGCCGGCGGCGGGTCGCTAGCACGCGGCGTTTCCGGCGTTTCGTTCGACTTGGTCTTGCAGCCAGCGAGGACCGCGATGGCGGCAGCCAGCGCGAGAATGCGGAGGGTGTTGTTCATCGGATCGTTCCCCGGTTAAAAAGTTGTTAGCGAAAGCTTGCCAAGCTTCGCGGCCGTGGCTTCAACGCTGCCTGAATGGTGACCACGAAGGCTCGCGGACATCACCGTCCGCGTAAGCCAGCCGCTGCTTGACGCGACCATCGGCGGAAACCGCATACAGCACGCCGCGGACGCCCTCTCGCGAGGCGTACAGGATCATGCTGCCGTTCGGCGCAAAGGTCGGCGATTCGTCCAGCCGACCGTCGGTGATGATCCGGGCGGTGTCATTGAGCTTGCGGTCGATCACTGCAATTCGGTACACATTGCGGTTGCCTTGCACCATCGCCCAGCGCTGGCCATCGGCACTGACGCTGATGCGGGCGTTGTAGTCACCCTGGAAGCTGACCCGCGCCGCGTCGCCGCCGTCGGCGCTGACCCGATAGATCTGCGGGCGGCCACCGCGGTCGGACGTGAACAACAGCTCGCGGCCATCCGGCATCCAGACCGGTTCGGTGTCGATCGCGAGGTTCCGGGTCAGCTGGGTGAACTGGTTGGTCGCCAGATCGAGGATCGTGATTTCCGGATTGCCGGTCCGCGACAGGGCCAGCGCCAGTCGGTTGCCATCCGGTGAAAACGCCGGTGCACCATTGATGCCCTTGAAACTGGACACCAGTCGGCGCGCGCC